>Ga0209934_1000265_pt1 | contig 139587 bp, 126 predicted proteins | sample ThiBiot_750_plan_2_FD_183950 | JGI IMG/M metagenome (GOLD analysis project Ga0209934, IMG submission 183950) | Wastewater bioreactor microbial communities from Cape Town, South Africa - Thiocy_expt_750_plan (SPAdes) | ecosystem: Engineered > Bioreactor > Thiocyanate-remediating >...
GCTTTTCCGATATGCTACACTCCCCATTGAGTTTCCTCTTTGGATAAATCGGATGTTGATGAGCAGTATGAACACTTGCTCAGCAGTTTGCCAAAACTGCATTCACTAAACACCCTTATGGGCGCACAATGTATTTTTCTGTCACATCATCGCCATTGCCCACACGGATATAACTCGGCAATTTGGCTGTAATAAAAATACGTTCACCGTTGCCCAAAGCTCCTGCGGTTTCGTATAAAATGCCGTTCGTACCGCCTACAATACTGTCAAAGAATGAAAAAGCATCTCTGTTTTGTACGATATGGTAGTCTTTACCCACAACACCCAAAACCGCATTGTTATCGGTGCGTATGTTGGCGAAATAATTAGGTACTTCCAGTTCGCTATTTCCAATCTCGATACCGTTAGCAGTTTCTATAATGCCTGAGCTTTTTGTAAAGAGTGGAGATTTTACCACTTCATAATCTAACCCTGCGTGTCTGATTGCTTGTTCGCTTGTTGGGTAATCCTGTACGATTTTCCCCAAACCGTGCCACGCTTTTTCCTTTACGCTAAAGAATGAGTAACGTCCTGTCTTGCTGTTGAAATTGATATTATGTGCCATGCTGTTGAAATTTTAAAAGTTTGAAAAATGAGTATTTGATAGCTGTTAAAATGGTAGGTCATCTTCGGTTTGCTCCGCCTTAACCTTACCTTTGTTATTGTCAGTAGCCTGTGTGGTTTCTGTTTTCCTGCTACCTCCGTGCAGTTTGATTTGCGAGGTATGAAAATTCAGTCCTGCTTTTGGTTCTCCGTCATTTCCTGTCCACGCTCTTATACTTACTCTGCCTGTCAGTTCTACCAGTGTGCCTTTTGTGAGTAGTCTGGCTACTTTGGGAGTTATCCAGTACGAGCAGTCGAAATAGGTTGTTTGATCTATGCGTTCGCCCTGCTTGTTTTTGTAGCTGTCGTTTGTTGCTACTGAAAAGTTTACTACTTGTTTGTCCTGTGACGTTGTGCGTACTTCCGCATCCCTTGTCAGTCTTCCTGTGATGTTCATGATTTTCGATTTTTACGTTGTTAAATTCCTGTTTGATTTTTTTTGATTTGATTTTATTCGGCAATGAGAGGAGGTGCTTGTTTTCGTTTCACTTTTTCCATTTCCAATGCTGATATTTTTCATTTCTGACATTTTTTTTATTCGTGTAAAGAGCCGGAGTATGCTTTGTTTCGTTTCACGAGCATAAAAGGTTAGTGTTTAGCAGCAGCAAGGTTTTGTCAAAAAAATACGACCCGCATGGGTGGAGATTATTTTGCAAACCCAAAGGGCACGACCTTGCTGTTGCGTTATGAACACTGAAATACCTTTGCTCTTGAAATGGGACAAAACCAGCATACCGGCTCTTGGATAAAAAACAATGTGGAAGCCAGTGGAAAAGGCATTGGATAATGACCCGATGCGTGTAGAAAACACGCAGCCATCGAAGCTGAATTTTACAACACTTTAGTGTTCAATCAGTAGCTTATTATTTGCTATCTCATTCGGTCGCCAATAATATATGGTCAAATACTGCCTTTAAAAGACAAAGACTACATCTTTGGGCTTTTGCTTTAAAATCATACATAATTTCAAAATCCATATTTTCTAATAGGGTTGGTTATGAGAGATAATTCACAAAAAACTAAGGTTACCGCTGAAAAACTTAAGAAAGTTCTGAAAGGTGATAAGACGGAAATGTCAAATGAAGATGCTACGAGAATGCTTCAGTTTTTAAGAAAACTAGCACGGATCGCTGTAAAAAAATATTTGGAAAGATGAGAGTAAGCAGAGAGCCCATTGCAGACATTTATGTACGTGTAAGCACAGATGAACAGGCCGATAAAGGTTACTCGCAACGTAACCAGGAAGAAATGCTACGCAAATACTGTGAAAGCCATTCCATAGAAATACGTCATGTCATATACGAAGACCATTCTGCCAAAACCTTTAATAGGCCTGAATGGAAAAAATTGATAGCTAATCTGAAGAAAAACAAGAATCGTATCGATCTTATTCTATTTACCAAATGGGACCGTTTTAGCCGTAATGCAGGCGATGCATACCAAATGATAAATCAACTCCGAGATCTCAATGTAGAACCACAGGCAATTGAGCAACCATTGGATCTATCAATACCAGAAAACAAAATGATGCTGGCATTTTACCTTGCAGCTCCAGAAGTTGAAAATGACAGGCGGGCATTAAACGTATTTTATGGTATGCGACGGGCGAAGAAAGAAGGAAGGTATATGGGGCTGGCTCCGGTTGGTTATAAGAACAAGATTGATGAGGCCGGAACTAAATACATTACACCAAAGGAACCAGATGCTTCCACCTTACGGTGGTCGTTTGAGCAATTAGCAAAAGGAACATACAACACCGAACAAATTTGGAAGAAAGCAAAGGAAAAAGGTCTAAAATGCAGCAAGAACGCTTTTTGGCAAGTAATAAGAAATCCACTTTATTGCGGAAAAATATTTATACCCACATTTAAAAATGAAGAGAGTTATTTTGTGCAAGGGCAACATGAAGCGATATTAAGTGAAGAGCTATTTGAACAAGTGCAGGACATTTTGGATGGTAGAGGTAGAAAATACCGCTTAAAGATTGAAACTCGTAATGAATTCCCACTACGAGGATTTCTGATCTGCCCAGAATGTGGAAAATTATTAACAGCAAGCCGTTCCAAAGGCAGAAACAAATATTACAATTATTATCATTGCTATAAAGGATGTTCTATGCGAATCGGTGCGGAACAATTAACTGAATTACTTGAAAATGAGCTAAGACGTTATGTACCTTCAAAAGAAGTATTAGAAGTCTACAGAGATATTTTAGTAGAGAGCTATTTAGAACAGACCAGGGACATTCAAACTTCAAAAAAACAAATTTCTGTACAACTGAAGGATTTAGAAAAGAGGGTATCGCATATCAGGGACTTGTTGGCCACTGACAAGATTGATGCTTCGGAATATCATGAGATAAAGAACCAATACAGTACGTCAATTGACCAGCTAAATAAAAAGTTTCAGGAAGTTTGTGGGCGAATACCAGATATAGACGAGCTGTTGAAAAATGACATTGCAGAATTTCTCAAGCTCGATAAGGTTTTGGAACAAAGCAGCAGTGAAGACTTCAGGGGATTTTTAAGCCTGATCTTTCCAGAAAAGTTGCTATTCGATGGGATATCGTTTTCAAAATCAAAATTCTGCACCGCTGTACAAATAGGTTATAGTTATATCTGATTATCCCAACTATAAAAATTACTGTAGAAAAAGCACCTATCAAAAATGCCCAAGTTGGGCATTTTTTTTTGGTTTATTCCGTACAGGATTGCATGAGATTTATCGCTGACAATCCTGAAAATCATTTTTAAATAAAACGGCTATTTTATACCAATATTCCTGAAAAGTAAGGGATTAGATGATATTGTTTTAGTAATTTAGTGCCAATGAAAGCCAACGAGTGCCATTAAGACAAAAGATACTGTTTAATACTTTGCAACGCAGTTTTTTTATCGGACAACTCTTAGGTCATATTATGTGCAATTTTAGATTTAAAGCGATGGGTTATATAGCAGACATTTACATACGAGTTAGTACAGACGAACAAGCTGATAAAGGTTATTCCCAAAGAAATCAGGAAGAGATGTTACGTAAATATTGTCTTAATCAGTCTATTGAGATAAGGGATGTTATTTATGAAGATCACTCAGCAAAAACATTCAATAGACCGCAATGGAAAAACCTTATCACAACGTTGAAAAAGAAAAAGAATCATGTGAACCTTATCCTTTTCACGAAATGGGATCGTTTCAGCAGAAATGCTGGTGATGCCTATCAAATGATTAACATTCTTCGCGGGTTGGGCGTAGAACCGCAGGCGATAGAACAACCACTTGATTTGTCTATCCCTGAGAATAAAATGATGCTGGCATTTTATCTTGCGGCTCCTGAAGTTGAAAATGACCGTCGTGCATTGAATGTATTTTACGGAATGCGCCGAGCGAAGAAAGAGGGTCGCTATATGGGATTAGCTCCTGTAGCATATGAAAATAAAACTTCCGAAAATGGAAAGAAATTTATTGCACCGAAAGAGCCTGACGCTTCCGTTTTAAGGTACGCATTTAAAGAAATAGCGAAAGGTATATTCAATACCGAGCAGGTGTTTAAGCAAGCGAAAGAAAAGGGATTGAAATGTAGCAAGAATGCTTTTTGGCAGGTTATACGAAATCCATTGTACTGTGGTAAAATATTCGTTCCCCAGTTCAAAGACGAAGAAAGCTGTTTCGTTGATGGGCAACACGAGGGAATCATATCTGAATCGCTCTACTATGAAGTACAGGACGTATTAGATGGACGCGGACGAAACTATCGTCCCAAGATAAAAACCATTGATGAGTTTCCGGTTAGAGGATATTTGGTTTGCCCTGAATGCAGTAAGTTATTGACTGGAAGTAAATCAAAAGGTAGAAGCCGTTACTATGCATATTATCATTGTATCGGAGGATGTACGCATCGTGTGAATGCTGAAAAAGTCAACGCGGCTATTGTAGAAGACTTAATTGAATTTCTTCCTAAAATCCAAAATAGATCTTTCTATGAAGAAACCATTTCGAAAGACTACCTAGGTGGAACACTAGAAGTACAATTAGAAAAAAAGGAGATTTTGGCAGAAATTAAAGATTATGAAGATCGATTATCTCACACGCGAGACCTGCTTGCTACTCGTCAGATTGAAGCTGAAGACTATAGAGAAATGAAATCAGTCTATAGTTCAAAGATTTCTGCTCTGGAAGCAAAGCTAAATAGAGTTAATTATGATTCAGATAACATTCAAGACCTTATAAAACAAGGAATTAACAAGATAATTGAGATAGAGAAAAATGTAATGAAAGGAGAACTTGCAGAGATATCAAAAGATATTGGTTCAATTTACCCTGAAAAAATCATTTTTTCAGAAAGCCAAGTTCGAACCGCTCGTCGAAACGATTTTATACAACATATCAACTTGATAAACAAAAAGTTATATACAAAAAAAAACGGGACAAAAGTAGATTTTTCTACTTTGTCCCGTGAAGTCGGGGTGGCAGGATTCGAACCTACCACCTCGTCGTCTCGAACGAAGCACGACGCTACCGAGCTATGCTACATGTCTTTCGATATCTCAATAGCTCGTTTAAAATACCTCCTTATAATAGCGGATCAATTTTCACCCTTCAACCTTTTCACCTCTTCTGTCAAATCAGCAACAACCTTAGTCAAATCCAAAATTGCTTGAGTCTTAGCAACGTCGTAATGAATGAGTTTTTCTAAAAGCGCTTCCAATTTATTGTCAGATTCATAAGTTATAGTTGGAAAATGATTTAAACTGTTTTGCTTAGATGTATCTTGATTATGTTGTATATAATAGATCGCTTTTTCCTCGTTAAAAGAACGAATAAATTCAACGGTTACACCCAACGCATCCGCTAATTCCTTTAAATTTGGCTCAGAAATAGTCCATGAGTTTTCAAACTCAGAAATTCGTCTTTGATCAAATTTGCTTTCGCATTTTTGCCCTAAAACCTCCTGTTTCATGCCCATGATTTCACGAATTCTTTTTAGATTTTTTCCTTCGTGTATTTTCTCCTCTTGAAATGCAATACCCATTTTTATAGATTTTAATAAGTTCGGTAATTTACCGGTATTTTACCATTTTGCGTTAAATAATTGGTTCCTTACCTTTGATATAAAGATACGATTATTTGTGGATAAAAGTAGCTTTATAAATAGTTTAAAGCCACTTTTAAAGTAAATTATTTGTCTTTAGTAGATTAAAATAATACATTTGCACCATCTCATACAGGTGGATGCACTTATGAGTCTTGTTAACGAAACGTGAGAAATTTCAAATGGAACAAGGCGATAAGTGGATCAAAACGCCCGTCAGCAATGGCGTGGCGTCCGCTTACTCGTTCCATGGGCTTCTCACGGCCTCGTTGACAGTAGGTTGGATGTCACGCCATTGCCGTTTCTATACTTACTGAAAGACTCGTTTTTATAAACAAACGAGTTATGAACAAAAAACAAAGATCAAAGAACATCATCACAGCCCCCGAGTAGCTCGGCTGGTTTGGCCAAATTAGATTTGGCTTCTCTTGCCATGGACCGCGTAACGCCAATATTATACACCTTTGTGACCCCTCATTCAAACGCGCTCTGGCTCCCAGAATAAATTAATTATTACTAATGTGAACTGAGTAACATGAGGCTCCCAATAAAAAGCTGATTTCGATCGGAGAGGGGATGCTATGTACTTTCGGTTAAAGATTACAGACTGAAAAATGAACAGGATTTTAGCGCTACAATTTGCTTTTGACTGGATGATTTATGATGTCCATAAGGTCGATTACAACCCTATAAAGGATATTGAGGCATTCTGGAATCACTATGCGCTAGAGACTGTTTCTGCTAATATTCTCCAGCTATTGAGCACGTATCTTGATGGTGGCTTAGGAGAAAATAGGCTTCTAAAAGATGAGGAAATGCAGGAATTTGCAACCGCATTGTATCGGGTGTTGATAGCTTATTGTATCGTCAATCATCGCAATATAGACCTGCGTAAAATGCAGCTGTCAGCAGAAGCTGAAGAGCGCATCGGAAAAGAGCTAGAATTGAGCAAGAAAGTCGCTGAGTTTTTCAGTAGGTTATCGAAATAACCGCCAACAAAAAAATTATGAATATCCTGAAATTTTTAGCCTTTTTAAGGGGCTATATAACCTATATATTTCAAGTACCTGTGAAGCACTACTTAAGTACAGATATAGTACTAATTACGCAAAATTTGCGTAAGAAAATTAGACAAGGAAAAACGTACTTCACAGGTACTGCGATCCTACTGAAAAAGCGCTGTACGATTGGCGTTCAAAATGAAATTAAAACAGCTGGTTCTTCGGGCAGCCTTCGGGTTTTGTTCGAGTATCCTTCGACACTGCGTCGTACCAGCGTCGACTCTTCTTCGGGAACGCTTCGACTGTTGTTCGACTGCGCTTCGACTCCTACCCGAAGCGCAGTCGAAGCCCTGCCGAAGCCGAGTCGAAGAAATGCCAAGCCTGTCTCGAATATGTCCCGAATAAGTCTCGAAGCCGAGCCGAAGGCCAGCAGACCAGGGAGTGAGGTATCACCTTCTAGGGACTTTTTTCTGACCAACTTCGCCCTGGCTTCTGTCTTTCATGCAATTGGCATCAAGTTTTCATCGGGATCTCATCGGGCCACACCGATCAAAACCCGATGCCGACCCAATGAAAACCCGATGAAATGTAAAAATTTGGCAGGAATTGATCAAAAGATGGTCGACTATAGCTTGGCACAAGAAACACACAAGCCTGACTATAGCGCGACCCTAGGTTCACCCTTGCTAAGCCCTTGTTATACACAAGGACAACTAAACGATTGCACAAGACCCACACAACAAAAGCAAGCTTTTCAGCAGGTCGGAAATGCTAGATTGACTTATGAAGTAGAATCTGAACGATCTGTTTTGAGGCTCTTTAAGTCGATCTGTAAGGCTTTTGTGTTTCGAGCTAATACTTTGTTTGGATCAATAAGTGTAGTGGTTCAGCGGGCTTTAAAATGCTTTTTGTCTGTTGCAGATTATAAGCGTGCTTATCGCATCATTTTGATATGCTTGTTTTTATGTTTAGTTTCTATGTTTAGTTTATCGGCTCAGACGCCCCGCAAGAACAGCGGGGCCAATGGGCTATCTGATCTCGTTGCACTAAAACCGGGCGATAAGATCCCGGATGCAGTATGGAACCAGTCGCTCGAACTCCAGTATTTTAACGGTCAAAAGAAAACAATCAAATTCGCTGATCTGAAAGGGAAACTGATCCTGCTGGATTTTTGGTCAACTGGCTGCCCGAGCTGCATTGAAGGAATTCCCGACATGGAATTGATCCAGCAGCGCTTTAAGGATAAGGTACAGGTTGTGATGGTCAATAGTAAGCGGAATAAGGATACCCCAGAGCGGATAAAAAAGCGATTCAAGAAATATAAAGAGGACTTTAATTACACACCGGTATTGCCGACAATACTGAATGATACCTTGTTTACATCACTTCTTCCGCATAATACGTTGCCAACGATAGGAATTATCAATTCCGAAGGTGAATTTGTCCTCAATTCATACGCAAGTTCTATCACGGAGGATATTATCAAAGATTTTTTAAAAACTGGCGTGTCAAGCCGATTTATTGAAAAATCGGAAATCAAAAATACGGCCCGGATAAACACGCAGCCTTTGGTGGATACAACGGGACTTTTATTTTGCTCGGTGATGTCGGGTTATCGAGAAAATTATCTCGGTGTGTATCCCGCAGTGTCCTATAGCGAAGGGAATTCACTGTTTCAGGTGGGGAATTACTTTCTGAATACCTGTTATCAGCTGGCTTTTCCTGATGCATTCAAAGGGGTACAATCGAGCCTTTTTGTTTTCGATGATCGTATCACTAAGGAGTTTATCGATCTGATGTACGATTTTAAAACAACAAAAGGACAGTTTTGGTATCAGCTCTACCTGCGCGATAGTATCACACAGGAGTTAGCATTCGATTATTTTAGAAATGCTTTGATTGAACGGTTTCATGTTGCTGTTGAGCGAAAAAATGGTGTTGTTGCGGCATACGCACTTTCGCTGGATGTAACGCGTCCACTATGGAAAACCAAGGGCGGAATGTATATGAATAGTGTGGATAAAGGCAATGAATCTTTGATCATGCAAAATATGCCCCTAAATGGTGTGATTGGTTTTATCAGGTCTGTTTTGGATAAGCCGGTAATTTTTGAGGGTAAAAGTGCCGAACGGATTGATCTGCGTTTGCCGGGAAACTTTCTTGATCTGTCTATCAAACAAAAGATAGCTGCGCTGGAACAGTATGGCATAACGCTTACACCAACACAATACAGTGGTGAATATCCTTATTTCTACACCGTATCTACTAAACATACGAAGTAATGAAAGTGTTGTTAACAGCGCTTTTTACAAGCGTATTGTTTTTCATGGGCAAGGCTCAGGAAAAAATTTGGGTACAGGGTACAATCGTTTCAGTAAAAGATGGCAGGGAGCTCGTGGGGGCCTCTATCCGGAACAAGACCTTGCATACTCAGGCTGCAAGTTCATTGCAGGGGAAATTTGCTATTCAGGTAGGTAATCATAAAGATTCTTTAATGATCAGTTGTGTCGGTTTCGTGGATAGGACAGTGGCTGCCGAATTTTTTGAGAAGCATAAGGTACTGGCTTTAAATGCTAAGGAGATTTATTTGGAAGAGGCTCTTGTCAGCACCGGTTATCAGACATTGAAAGCCAATGAGGTGACGGGGGCTATTGATGTAGTCGATAATAAGATGCTCAGTCAGCAGGTGGGAACTAATATTCTGGATAGGCTCAATAACATGACAACAGCAATTCGTTTCGACAATCAGCCGATTCAAAATGCTGACCTGCAAAAACTGAATATCTCTGTTCGAGGTTTGAGTACGATAAACGGAAATCTGGATCCGCTCATTGTGCTGGACGGCTTTATCTATGAGGGGGATATCAGTAATATTGATCCCAATAATATTGAAAGTGTCTCCATACTGAAAGATGCTGCAGCGAGTGCCATATGGGGAGCCCGAGCTGGGAACGGTGTTATCGTCATGACTTCAAAAAAGGGAGCTTTTTCCAAAGAGCAGAAGACAAAAATAACATTGTCAAATACAGTGATTTTGAAGGAAAATAGCGATCTAAATAAAATCTATCAACCCCAAAATGCGGATTTTATCGCACTCGAAAAATATCTTTTTGAAAAGGGGTACTACGATTCGGAATTGCTATACCAGCCCTATCTGGCACAGTCGCCAGTGATCGACCTATTGGATAGACGAAAGCGAAATCTTATTTCTCCGGCAGATTCGGCCAGCGGTATAGCTAAGCTCATGGGGCAAAATGGAAAACAAAACTATATGGATGCTTTTTATAATGTGCCATTTGTCAATCAGCACGCGCTGAATATCTCGGGCGGAGGGACACGCAATTCGTATGGGTTTGGTATTGGATATACCGGGAATAAATCCGAACTGGATGCTTTTGATAGAAAGATCAATATCCAGCTGTCCAATAGTTTCAGACCTACTGACAATTTACAGTTGGACCTCCAGGTGCTGTATACCAATCAGGATAGCAGAAAAGGCAAACCTGAATTCTCATCGTTAAGCTATAGCAGTATGCAGACGCCATATCTTCAGTTTCTAAATGAGGATGGCGGTGAAATCCCATTTGAAAAGGAATATAGGGCCAGTTATCTAAAAGAAAACTATACAAGTGGTTATCTGCCATGGGATTACTATCCACTGTCGGAATACAAATTTGCGAAAGACCGACGGCAGAATAATGAATGGTTTTCGAGCCTGAACCTGAAATATAAGGTATTGCCTTACCTACACCTGAATGTCGGTGGACAGATTCAGCAGCAGCGTACAGAAAATAACGAATTGAATACCTTGGAAAGTTATGAAGCACGTAAGTGGATCAATGAGTTTACAATCATCGGTACGGGTACCACAGCTACAAAATATAACATTCCACTCGGTGGTATAAAACGGTACTCCGCTGCTGAGGGCAGGTCTTACACGCTACGTGGTCAAATTGATTTTAACAAATCGATTGGTCGGCATCTGCTGGTCGGTATTCTTGGTGGCGAAGTACGGGAGAACAGATCGAACACAAATTCCTATACGGCCTATGGATACAATGAACTGCCGATGTCAAGCACTTCGGTAGACTTTGTTACTCGCTTTCCAACATTGCCGGATGATGGGAGGCGACGGATACCGGGAGCACCGCAATTTTTTAAAAATGTAAATCGATTTGTATCACTTTATACCAATATAAGCGACCGATTTATGGACCGCTATGGCCTATCGATGAGTTTGCGTAAAGACGGCGCTAATATCTTTGGTGCTTCGACCAATGATAAATGGTCGCCGCTCTGGTCCGTAGGCGGATCTTGGGACATTCATAAGGAGGCTTTCTTTAATCTGTCCCTTTTTGATTATCTAAAATTGAGGACAACCTATGGAACCAGTGGTAACGTCGATCTACGAAGGTCGCCGGATCCAATTGCCTATATCGGTTCGGCAACTTATACCAGCTATCCAATGTATCAGATAAGTACCTTGAACGATCCCTTGCTAAAATGGGAAAGAGTAGCAACCACTAACTTTGGTCTTGATTTTTCAGTAAGAAAAGGAAGATTGTCCGGGCGTATTGACTATTATATAAAGAAAGGCAAAGATCTATACGGACTGAGCGAATACGATTATACGGCATGGGGCTTACAGGGTACAGTTGTCAAGAATTTGGCAGGAATGCGGGGGCAAGGTTTTGATATTGACTTAAATTCAAAGAACATAAGCGGAAAGGTCAATTGGGATACGCGAATGATATTAAGCCTGAATAGGAACAAAACAACGCAATATTACAATCTGCAAAACAGTGTCACATCCTTTCTCTCGAGCGGAAATACCATCACACCGATCGTCGGTAAACCACTGAACGCGTTGGCTGCTTATAAATGGATGGGGTTGAATGAATTTGGGGAAGGGCAGGGCCTGCTGGATGGTCAGCTAAGTACAAACTATACCGCCATACGCAACCAGGCTAATGCGTCGCCAGAAGGAAATGAAAGTATCGTGTATTTTGGATCCTCCAAACCGCAGGTCTTTGGGAATATAATCAATACCTTGGCTTGGAAAACACTGATTTTTTCTTTCAATATCAGTTACAAGGGGGACTATTACGTCAGGCGTCCTGTGACGTCCTATTTTTCATTGTTTGCCAACGGTACGGCCTATCCAGACTTTGATCAGCGATGGCAGCAGCCGGGGGATGAGCAACATACACAGGTTCCTGGGATGAAATATCCTATAAAATCAATGTCGGATGCATTCTATCAATATGCTGATATCAATGTCTATAAAGGGGATCATTTGCGGCTGGAATATATTTCGTTGACCTGGCAAGGTAAGTATACCGTCGGAAATCGTGTATTTAATATGGGGCTGTCGGCAAACGCGGCCAATCTAGGGGTACTATGGCGTGCAAATAAGATTGGTATCGACCCGGAATTTCCGTACCGATTAAGTCCACCAAAGACATTTTCCATCGGATTAAAAATTGATTATTGATCTAATAACGTAAATGATGAAAAGATTTCTTAACATATTGTGGCTAGGGGTAGTTGTTTTCTTCTTGTCGGCCTGTCAAAAATATTTAGAGGTACAGTCAAACTATGGTTTGGCTGTACCCAATAGCTTGGACGACTTACAAAAGCTACTGGATGATAGCCAGATCATGAATCTGAAGTTTCCTTCTTTTGGGGAAGCTTCGGCAGATAATTATTATCTGAGCCAATCCGCATATGATGCATTGCTTGACTATGGCCAGCAGACTTATATCTGGCAAAATGATCATATGAATTTCGGAAATGACTGGTCCTCCTCTTATAATACGATTTACAATAGCAATCTTGTGTTGGACCGTATAAAAAAGATCAATCGAGATGAAATTAATGCTAATCAATATGATGCCATTTATGCTTCTGCTAAATTTTATCGGGCGAGCCAATATCTGGCTTTATTATGGACCTATTCAAAAGCCTATACCCAAGAATCAAAAACAGATATGGGTATTGTGCTGCGGAACAGTTCGGATTTTCATGAGCAATCTTATCGGTCATCCATAGCGGAGTGCTACGAAAATGTAATTACAGATCTGAAAGAATCTAGTCTTATGCTTCCTGAGAAAACCAGTCATGTCATGCGTCCCAATAAGTATGCGGCTTATGCTACATTGGCTCGTGCTTACCTATCGATGCAAGTCTACGATTCGGCCCATTATTATGTTGATTTAGCCCTAAAGTACAATGTTGACCTGCTCGATTTTAATAATTTATCGGAAGTGAAAATGACAGCGTCCTACCCATTTACGATTTTTAATAAAGAGACTTTATTTTATGCTGAATTATTAGTAAGTATCAATTTGACAAGTTCGCGCGCATTGACCGATACGCTCCTTTATCGTTCTTATGAAAGTAATGATCTACGTAGGTTAGCATACTTTAAAGTAGCAGCCGATGGAACGACTACTTTCAAAGGCAGTTACGCAGGATCTTCTAAGATGTTTTCGGGAATAGCAACGGACGAGCTGTATCTTATGCGTGCGGAATGCAATGTGAGAATGGGAAATGTAGAGGCAGGAATGGCAGACTTAAACCATCTACTCGGGTATCGCTATAAAGCGGGCACATTTATTCCTTATGTGATAAAAAACAAAACAGAAGCACTGGCTTTAATCCTAAAAGAGCGAAGAAAGGAATTGCTGTATAGGGGGCTAAGATGGATGGACCTAAAGCGGTTGAATGCAGAAGGAGGGGAGATTTCAATAACAAGAAAACTAAATGGGCAATTGATTACTTTAAAGCCAAACTCTAATGCTTATGCACTTCCTCTTCCTGAAGATATTATTAGATTGACGGGAATGCAGCAAAATCCAAAATAAAGAAAATGTAGATACAAATAGGGAAGGGGCAGTCCGATCGGACTACCCCTTCCTTTCATTTATCCCCTATTGATTGGAGTAAATATAGTTGAGCTGCTGCCACCGGTTCTAGATGGGATATAGTTTCCTCCAGAAGTTGCGGTAGCGCCAAGTTGAATCTTTGCTGGATTCAGCTGATCTGAAGCATTCAGATCAGATTCATCTACTACCTGAGAGCAAGCCATAACGTTTGCACTGTTACAGTCCTCATCATTGGGCGTGGTATTCCAACGCGAGGCATCTTTAACCTGATCCTCATCTTGAGGATTACCATGGAAGTAAATAGTCACAGGATCTAATTTTTTTCCTGCATAAGCCTCAGCACCTTTAAATGCTGAGAATCCGATAATCATGGCTCCGCCTAATATCATGTAGCCATAATTGTTTAAAAATTTGGTTAGCATGTAGCTACCCTCCTTTCTGTATTGCAAACCAGTAATTGATTAGTAAAGCTGCCAGTTTGCAAACTTTTGGTAAATAATTGTCGGTACGGTCCTGTGTACCGATCGTATGTAGATACCAGCAGACCTTTTACATTGCTGCTGGCAGTATTGGGCTGTTGATAGTCGTAAATGCTATCTGGTGCGTACCAAATATCCTTTGACTTCGTATAGTGGATATTACAGTAACTGATGGTTCCCATTGCCATAAAGCCTATCAGGAATAATGCGATATTTGTTCGGCCTGTTAGTGCCCGCTCGCCGTAGTTGATCGTCTTACGATGCAATCGCCATCCGGTTATCGATAGGCCAAGAATAATGAGATTAAAGATCAAATGTGCTGTCCAGGAAATATTGCTCAAAAAACTGGTGCACATGCAAGGTTTCTTGTCGTATACATTGAGGATGCCAAGACCGATATATATACTAAAAACGAGAATCAGTATGGTCGAAACTTTCCATCCCAGGGCACTCAACCTAGCTGATGGTATCGCTAGCAATACGCCAACACCAATTTCCATAAGCGGAAGTAGCCAAAAGAGTATTGGAGCCAGAGAACTGATCACTGGCTGCTGCTCCAGGGCAATCTTGAATGCACCGAGCTGCCAGAGTTTATCCATCCCCACATAGACCCAAAAAAGTATCATTGCTGCCCGGATGACCTTATATATAATGTTGCCAGTTTTATTCGCTTCCATAGCCTTTATTATTTGTATTGCAGTATTTATTATTTCTTTCCCTTGTTATATTATTTTTCCTCGTTTCAAAAACAGGGCGCCGTACCTGTCCCTCCAGTGGATACAGCGGCCTGCCTGAGCGTCAGCTTCTACTTTCTCGTACGCTGTAAAACAAAGGTAGTATGGAAAATAGGCCGGCGTAGGTGTAGCGAAATGGTTAATTTGGAAAGTGCACCTGGCTCTATTCGATTTAAATAAAGACTGGGATGTAATGAAGATGTATTATGCGGTAAAAAGATCAGCGGGGAATTCTTTGTAAAACGGTCGGTTTTAGCTTATTCAGGACTGTTTTTGATGGGTAGAATGAACACGTTTAGGAGGTGTAGCGGTGGCATACCCCCTGTTTTTTAAATTTTTATGTTTTATTTATTTAAGTCAGGAAACTGTCTATTCAGTTCGTCAAGCATCGTATTCAATACCTTGCGGATACGGAGCGCTGTATGAAACTCGGCGCTTTTGTCCATCCGGATCAGGCTATGCGCAGAAAGTAAGGTGCCTTCCCTCGTTTTGACGAGCCTGGAAAATACCTCAGCAACTTCTTTTTTCTCTGACGACCACATAATGTTCGCTTTTACAGATATATGCATCCAAAGTTTGAGCTCTTTGCCATTAAAATTGCTTTGAATAAATTGTTGGGGATAATCCTGCATTGTTGCTGATGGAGAGATTTTTTCATCCTCCATGTACCCGCGCATCAACTTGAGCAAGCTCCTACGGTTGCTATCATATGCAAAGTCCGGGATACAGGAGAAGTGTTTGGGGAAGCGTAACAAGGCATCCATAAAGGATGGGTCTGAATTGTAAAGTTCTTTCCAGCGATTGAAGAAGCCCATGTGGTTAAAATTGAAATTGACCATCAGAATCAAAAAGCGGTAATGCCAGTTTTTACTCTGGCGCTTGTCTTCAGCCAATTGGCAAAGTGATTCGATCATTTTGGTTAGGTAGTCCTGATGTCGGTATTGAATATAGGGAATCTTGCCATTTTCAAATAGGCTGTCCATACCCGAAAGGATCTCGGTGAGATAGGCTTTAGGTATGCTTTTCTGAGCCAACTTATCCAGAATATAGGGCATATGTTCGTATACATATTCATGCAGCCTCAGATAATAATGCTTTGGCAGCGGCGTACAGGGATCAATATCTTTTTTAAAGAGCTGTTCGATTCGCTCAAGTAATTCTTCTAGGGCAAATAGCGCTGCAGAACTCACAATTTTACGCACGTTACAGAAGCTATACAACAAAGAGTGTAGCCGCAACAATTGAGTATGGTAAATTTGGATAGCCTGACGGGCATTATTTACCTGAATAATCTCCCGATGGGCTTGTAGTGCCAATGCAAAATTAGTATTGCAGGCCTCGGCGATCTCACCCAAATGGTTTGGAATATCTTTGTTATCAAGATAAACCAAAGCTTCTATGAGCGTTGTCAGCTTCTGTAAACTTACGATCATCTGTACCTCCTTTTGATATCTTTATGGTACCACGGCCAGCCAAATCTCCCGGGATGCATCTGAAGTATGAGTGAATCTCCTTCGTTGGTCTGTTCATGTAGTTGGGGATTGACATTAATCGAAACTTTTTCTTCCTCACCTTCATAATTGAACGAAAACCATAGTTCGTATAGGTCACAGCAAGCAGGGCATTTCTGGATAACAATGGCGGGTATGCGTACAGCTTTTGCATTTGGGATATGCTGGCAATTAGCCATGATCAGCAGCATACGGATATACCAGGTACATGCAATGATCATGATGGGAAATTGGATCCCATAAAGTTTGAAAAGGTCTGTCTTTCTCCAGAAAAACAGATGTGCCATCGCGCAGATGATAAAGGCTGTCGGTATGCCCTTTTTTACAGCTGTCCAAAAGGGTTGTGAGCTGATCAGCAGCTGGTAGGGAAGGCGGTCAAATAGTGCTATGCTGCTGACCTGAATACAGACAAAAAAGATAACGAAAAGCTGCATGACGCGTTCTTGGCCACGCATTTCCAGAAATGGGATAAGAATGATCATTGCCCCGATGCTATAGACGCGCTCGCTATGTGTCCGGGCCCAGAAAATCCCATATAAGGTAATCAGTACAGCAATTGCAATAAATACATAATTGCGGCTAAATGGCAGTCTAAATTTCTTTATTGTCCTCATGATTTATGGTTTAATAATCAGTGAAGTTTTACGCTTTAAATTTACCCACTATAGCATGAAATTTCAGTGAATATCCCAACCATTTCAATAAAGGCCAATTTTTTACAATGAGTGCTGATTTCCTGACAGCGAAGGAGGATTTTCTATCAACAAAGAGTTAAATTTTCATCCGGAAGGGGAATTATTTGAGCCATAAAACGATACAAAGGCATTGATTTAAGTGAGTTGGACATTGTTTAATAAATAATTGGCTAAATTTATATAACAAAAATTTCTTCGACAGGGGAGTTTTTAAGGAAGTTCTCCAGTACTAGGAATTTATGTAATGCCGGATAAACTTAATAGGTGAAAGATAGATTGGAAGAAAGTATAAATCTGATAAGTATGTAAATTTTAATAGCGTTATTAAAATGTCGTTTGTACATGAAAAGTTTTAGCAAAAATAGATATCAGGATAATAGAACATTGACGGTGCAGTATCCCGATGGGATCTGGCAGTTGATTGCATCTTTCATTTTTGGAGGATTCTGTTGGTATCTGGGCTATCGGGGCGCCTTGGCGGAATGGCTTTTAGACTGGCCGGTCACCTATAGCTATCTATTTTTTGTATTGATGGTAGCGATTATTTTCTTTTATATAAGATTGGTTATCATTATATTGGACAAAAAGCAGAACTGGCTGGTTAACCCCGAAAAACGCGCCGGTATGCAATTATTTTTTTGCTGCATACTTCCGACACTTTTATTGTTCTGGATCATTGGCCCAGATCCACAGGCGAAGGATGAATGGCTGCTGTTTCCTTTAATGGTCATATTTAGCGGCATTTTGGTCCTGAATATGTCCTATACAGTTTATTTCTATGTCGCTGTTTACCACAGGCAAAAACTCATAATTTTTGAACAGAAAGAAACTATCCTCCAGCAAGAATTAAGAACGAGAGATCTCCAGGAGCAGATTGAGCTGCTTTCTCCGGGTATCGAAGAGCTGAAAGAGATCCTGGAAACAGCAGGGGAAGATAGAGATGTGGATTCCATGGATGAAATAGATTTAACCATGTGCAGATCCATGGATCTGGAACAGGAAGTATTCCTGCTCAATAATAAAATCTTGTCCCAAAAGATATCCTATAAGGATATCGGGATTTTTACTTATAAAAATGGTATAGTCAGCCTTTATTTAAGAACTGCGATGGACGAAAATCTGACTTGTGGTGAGCAGCGCAGCTTAAAGGAAGTTGTTAATATCACGAAGGGATTTGTACAGAAGATTGACCGGGATAAAGCCATACCCTTGGATATGATCCAAGCTTGCCAGCAACTGAAACGGGGCCGATTGCGTATCGTGCTCAAAATACCTTTTGAGGGACGGTACTATTTTGAGGTGTCCGACAAGATTGCAAAGCATATCAGGGAATGGGTCATGTTGCAGGTGCCAATAGAAAAAGAGCAATAAAATATATTAGGTAAACTTTAATAGATAGATTATGGAAAAAGTAAGGGACAATACCTGGAAATGCCGAGCTACTGGTAAAGTTGGATTTCCTTCTTTAATTGAGGCGCAATGGGCAATGCTTCACTTTAAGTTCAGATCCCGGATGAGAAACAAACTGGATGGTAAACGTATCAAACACAGGATGGGTAAAGACGCCTGCAAAAGGGCCTATTATTGTAAGTTCTGCAAAGGTTATCATATTACCACCTGGGAAAAAGGTCACTTTAATGATTATAAGGCCAAAGCCGAATCCTGGGAGATACCGAAAGTATTAGGAAATTGGAATTATTCGATAGAATAATCCCGTGGTCTATTTTCTATTCCAATTTTTTTCCTCTATAATATTCATTCCAGTTATCCTTCGCATAACCTTTACCCAGATATTTAAATGTGAAAGCAGTTGCATCCTTTATCTCTTGACCAAAATAATAGACTTTCCAGCTATCTTTACTGTATCCGTCACCGAGAAGAACAAAGCTTTGGGCGGATACATTTTTTATTTGATTGCCTCTATAATAAACATTCCAGCTGTCTTTGGCATATCCTTCATCCAGTATTTTAAAGCTGGGCGCAGAGACATCTTTAATCTTAACGCCACGATAATAGGCATTCCAACTATCTTTGGCATATCCCCAACCAAGTGATTGGAAAGAATGTGGCGATACATCTTTAATCTTAACGCCACGATAATAGGCATTCCAGTTGTCTATTGCATAAGCATTGCCGAGGTCTTTGAAAGATCGTGCATCGACACCTTCGACCATCTTATCCCTGTAGAAGATCCGGTTGCCTATGTTGACATAATCGTTTTCTCTGTCATGTCGAAACGTCGTCTGAGACGTAGATCTTTTATTGTGACGACCTTGTTGAGCAATACTTTTCCCCAATATACATAGCAATGCAAAGGAAATAACAAGCATATTTTTTAAGTGGATAAAGGCCATAATGTATCTGTTTTATAATATGATATTTATATTGAATCCCTCCTTTATGACCAAGATAATTCACCGAAGGTTTAATCATTTTATCATTTTATTTCTCGTTATCCTTATCCGTTTCAAATGCAACTATTTTGGAATCCAAATATTTTTTTGTATATTGCTGGTTATGAGTTTTAAAGAAAAATTAGAGAACTGGCGCACGTCAATCAATCGCGCCGGTAGTGGTGAGGAATTGTATATTTTGCTTTTGAACTATAAAAGGTTTATCAACAAAAATTGGGTGGACGATTTTGGCGATCCGGGCAACTGGAAATCGGAATTAAATCAGGTCATCAGCAAAGTAAGAAACAAGGTGGATGTAGCAGATATCAGAGCCTGCCAAGATTTATCGTCCTATCAGGACGATGCCCGGCAGACCGCACATTCACTCAATCATACGTTAAAATATCATCACTCATTGACAAAAGGGTAGGCTAGGCCTACCTTTTTTTGCCGATAACGATTACTGTAAAGGAATCAGGACATTCTGTTCCAAGCGTACAGGGACATGCTTCACCGAGGTAAAACCGTCTTCCTTGGAAATGATGTTGGAAAGATCCAGTCCTCTTTTGGAGAACGTACTGATCAAAGCTGTTCTAAAGGTTGCTTTGGCTGAACCCCAGCCTTGTCCTAAAATCGTGTCATTGTTGAGCTGGATCAGTTCATCTGTTGAGTAATAACTGAATTTTTCCAGTAAGTGTTGGTAAAGATTTGTTGTAGTAGCCATACAATTTAAAAATTTAAAGGATTAAACCATAAACTGTATCCAGATCTTGTTGGGAAAATAATCGTTCTGTGACGTTTATTTTGGTCGAAACCCGTATTAATTTACCACCGCGGTGCCTCCACTCGGTTGGTATTGCATCATGCAATTCTGAATACTCTACAAATATAGTAGATTATTTTTTATAATAAAAAATATTTTTGTTTTTAAGGGTAAATGAGCGCTAACAACAGGAATAGGGAGGTCAAAAGCGAGGCGCGTTGTTGGCTGTGATTTGGTTATGAAGCGGATAGCTGGGCGAAAAATTTATCATGTTACTGTAATCTCATCGAAAATACTTTTAAAAACAGAGATAAGACAATACTTTTGCGCCATGAATAGAATTGCGGAAATTAACGAATACATTGCTGCCGAACGCGAGGTATTATTGCAACACCCTTTGTATCGTAAGATCAAAACGATCAAGAATCTACGTTCTTTTACAGAAGGGCATGTGTACGCTGTATGGGATTTTATGTCTTTACTAAAAGCTTTACAGATTAAATTGACCTGTACGACTTTACCTTGGTTTGCGAGTGAGCATCCATCAACACGCTATCTAATCAACGAAATTGTATTGGCTGAGGAATCGGATGAATACATTGATGGCCGCCGTTTGAGCCACTTTGAGATGTATCTGGACGCCATGGATGCCATGGGTGCCGACCTTCATCTGGTCAACAAATTTATTGCTCAAGCCAAAAAATCGAACAACATATTCGATGTCATTGCAACGACCACATTGGACAAGCGGATCAAAGACTTTTTGAATTTTACATTCGAAGTGATTGCTGAGGGCGAGGTGCATAAAATTGCCGCAGCATTTACATTTGGACGCGAAGATCTTATCCCGGGAATGTTTACCTCTATTTTGGAAGAGATTAAAACAAACTTTCCTACAGCCAATCTGGATAGCTTTATTTATTATTTTCAACGCCATATTGATCTTGACGGCGACGAGCATGGACCGTTGGCGATGCAGATGATCACAGATCTTGCCAAGGACGATGAGGTTAAATGGACGGAAATGAAAGAGATCAGTAAAATTGCGCTACAAAAAAGAATCCAGCTGTGGAATGCAATAGAAGATTCCTTATATGGATAATCTATTATTATACCATCGAGAAAGGCCTTTCAAATCACGATTTGAAAGGCCTTTTTTATGTGCTGTAAAAAAGGATATTGTAAGGACTTATTGGCAGATATTGGTCTTTTTGTTTGAATTGATGAAAAAATGTCTTTTTTCCATAACATATTGGCGTTTGTGAAGAAATCCAAGTTCCAATAAGTGTCTAAGTTTGCAACGCAAAAAAATTACATAGCACACGTGAACTTTTTTCCTCCCTATTGGGCAAAAGGCATACTAACCATGGGATTGTTAGTATGCGCTATTTCGGACACCTTCGCCCTCGATTCTTTGCGCATGTCCCTGAAAGACATGATCGACAAAGCGCTACAGAACAGTAAATACATCGAGCAGTCTTATTTGCAGCTCAAAGAAACTGAGGTGGCAGTACAGCAGCAACGCATGGAGTTGCTGCCCAAGATTTCCGCCAGAGCTTCTGCTAGTTATGCAAGTAATATGCCTGTGTATGACCAGGGTCTTTTAAATAAACCTTCCCAGCATGATATCATTCATTACTTGTACGATAGCGGCCTGGATTTTTATCTGAACCTCTACAATGGGCATCGGGACCTAATGAAAATTGAGTCCAAAAAATTGGAAAATGAGCTGGCCAGAATCGATTGGAAGAATGCCGCAGCGCAGACGAAATTGGAGGTTTGCAATCTTTTTTTGGATTTGGAACTGTCGTATAGTAACCGATCTTTAATTGAGCAGGATATCGCTGATCAACGGGCACAGCTCAGGGAGATTGAGCATCTGTATAAGGCGGGTGTTGTATTGCACAGTGACGTCTTGCGTATTTCGTTGGAGCTTTCGAAGCGGGAACTGTTGCTCGTGCAGATCGGTCATGATATTCAGGCTGCAAATCAGAAGCTGCAGCTAATTGGTGGTATTACTGCGGAGATTGTGCCCCTGCCCGAGCAGTTTCAGGTGGAAAACCCCAGCTATGAAGCGCTTGTTGCCGAAGCGCGAAGCCATGCTTTTTCCCTCCTAAAATCCGAACAGGAAGTGGTTTTGAAGAAGTTGTCGGTCAAACAGGCGCGATCAAATTATCTTCCTGAGTTGGGTTTGACCAGTACATTCACCTTTGCCAATCCACAGGTTTTCTTGTATCCCTATAATCCCAGCTGGTATAATCTGAGTATCACAGGGCTCAAATTAAACATACCGATCTCGGCAATTTATCTCAATAAAAACGTGGTGCGCGGAGCACAGATCGCATTGGATCGACAAGAGGTAAAACACCATCATGAAGAGGAGATTCTGGAAAATCAGCTTTTACAGGCCTTGTTGGATTATCAATTGGCTATTAAGCAGCAGGAGGTCTGTCAAAACAATAAGGCGTTGGCGCAGGAAAATGCACGAATTATAAAAAACAGGTATTTTAAATCATCGGCTTTGATTACAGATCTATTGGATGCTGATATGCAATACCTAAAAACACTTTTTGATCTTGAAACCGCACATATTGCGATACAGAAACATTATTATTTTATCGAATTTTTGAAGGGTACTATCTAATGAAACCTAAATCACGAAGAACAGTTGTGGAGGCACAACTCACTCGAATCACCAACTGGTTGGCCGGAATTGTCTTGTTGGCCTTGTTGTTATGGGGCGCTCAAGCATTATGGATGCGACTGCGGTATACCTACACAAATGATGCACAGGTAACACAGTATATCAATCCCATTGTTTCTCGGGTAGGAGGATATGTGGTTTCTGTGCATTATCACGATCATCAATTGGTTAAACGGGGTGATACCTTGTTGCTTATAGATAATAAGGAATATAAATATGAGGCTGATCAGGTAGCTGCATCCGTCAATAAGGAAGCTGCAGAGATCAATGTTCTTCATAGTCAAAAGGAAATTCTCCAGGCGGAACATGAATCTTTACGGACCTCAATTGCTGCCGGGGAGGCTCGGGTAACCAAGCAACAGTTGGAATATGATCGCTATAATTATTTGTTTCAGGAAAAGTCTGCAACGGCACAGCAACTGGAGGATGTAAAAGCAACGTTGGATGTGTATAAGAGTGAGCTGGCTTCGTTAAAGCATAAATTACAGGCTTCACAGGAGCGTGTGCATGATGTGGATATGAAAAAAGGTGTGGTCGATGCCGAACGTGTTCGTTTGACGGCTGCTGTCGGCCGTAAAAGGCTTGATGTTGGGTATACCGTTATTCGTGCACCTTACGATGGGCAGATTGGCAAACGCACGATTGAAAAAGGTCAAATGATAAGTGCTGGCGAAGTTTTAGGCTTTATCGTCAATAGAGAAACCCCAACCTGGGTAACGGCTAATTTTAAGGAAACACAACTGCGTTATTTGCATCTTGGCAATAGGGTTGAGGTGGTGGCTGATGCGTATCCGGATCAAAAATTTTATGGAAAAATTATTTCCATCTCCCCGGCTACAGGATCTGCATTCTCCCTTTTGCCACCAGATAATGCAACGGGCAACTTTGTGAAGATTGTACAACGCGTACCTGTGCGCATTGAGCTGGATAGGCAAAAGGGAGCGCAACAGCTTCTTTCGGGAATGAATGTGAATGTGTCGGTATCAAAAAAGCAGAACTAGTGAAAGGAATTTTTAAAGAATGGGTACCGGAGTGGTTGATCAAGCTTATCCTGTTTAGCAGCTTGATGCCGAGTATGGTCTTATTTTTCCTGCCAGGTGCAAATACAAATGTCACCGCTGGATTTTACGGTGCCCAACCCAGTGATGTTCAGTTCCTGATCATTTTGTTTTATGCTGGTTTTGTTGGATTCTACGTTTTAGAACGACGCTTTTTTTTATACTTTCCCATCAAGCAGTACTACATTATTTTTAATCTTCTGCAGCTATTGAATTGCTTTTTGATGTACAGCATCACCGATATCAGCTGGGTATATGGCCTGCGCTTTTTCCAAGGGATGTTGTTTGCTTCTGCCGTAAACTTATCGATCTCCATGATATTCTCACGGTTGAAAAGCGATCGGGCTAAGGAAGTAAGTTATGCTGTCTTTTTTGGTATGTTACTCTGCAGCTCCCCATTTAATACTTTCGTCACGGCTGAATTTATCGATTCATTCAATTTTGATCAGCTCTATCTATACGCTGCCTTATCATTTGTACCGGGTTTATTGCTCATTATGCTGTCGATGCGCTCTATACGGCATATACGCCCTTACCCTTTGTTTTCATTAGACTGGGCAAGCTGTATTTTCTATAGTCTTGTGATCGTCAGTTTTGGCTATTTAATGGTGTATGGACAAGAAGTTTATTGGTTTAACGATCAACATATGCTGATCATATTAGGGGTAGGTCTAGCGTTGCTTATTCTTTTTATTGTTCGGCAAATGGTGCTCAGGCGTGTGTATGTTCATTTGGCGATTTTTAAAAACAGGAACTTTCTCTTGGGCTTATTGATTTTGTACATGATGTATATCGAGCGCTTCTCCTTGACTATCTCAAATCAATATCTCGTACAGGTTATTCAACTCGATCCTATTCATTTGTCCTATATCCAGTGGTTTAATATTGCTGGTATTGTCGCTGGTGTTCTAGGCTCATTGTATTGGATGCTTGGGCAACGCCCCGTAAAATGGATCTGGATTTCGGGCTATTGTTGCTTGCTGCTGTTTCACCAATGGATGTTTTTCTCCTTTGAGGGGCAGGGTAATGATGCGCATTTTTGGATACCCTTAGTTTTACATGGACTCGGAGTAGGGATTATTATGGTACCCACCATCTTATTTTGCATTACCAGTGTCAGCCCTCAATTGGGGGCTTCTGCTGCTGCGGTCTGTCTTGCTATCCGATACCTGGGCTACACGAGCAGTATCGGTTTGCAGAATTTTTTCAAGTTGTTTGAATATGCCCAGCACCAGCAGGTTTTTAGGGACCAAACGGAAGTGGGCAATCCCTTATTTCGGGAGTACCTGCAGCAGGAATCTGTCAGCATTTTGCAGCATGGACTGCAGTATAAGGAACATACGGCAGCCTTAAAGCTCGTTGCTGAGCGGGTCAAGATCCAATCCTTTGTGAGGTATGCCATGGATTATTATGAGATCATGTCCATGATCAGTATCAGCATACTTTTGCTGATACTGATTTCGCCTTCCTTGAAAAGCATGTATAAAAAGTTGAGAAAAAACAGAATTTCTCCTGCTTAGCTGACAGTGCTACATTTTTCCTTTACCACAATATGCTGGTTAAGAAGACTTAAAAAAAAATAGCATGCTATCAGGATAGGGAACGATGTGAGATATCAATGCTAAAAACACTTCCAACGCCTTTTGCCGAGCGGACGGTGATCTCGCCTTGATGGAGAAGCACGATTTTTCGGGTAAGCGATAAACCAATACCATTTCCCTCGCTATAATCTTTGTTGCTTCCACGATAGAATGGTGTGAATATATTGGGCAGATCGACTGGGTCAATGCCTATTCCGTCATCTTTAAATTCCAGCTGAATTCTATTTTCATCTGCTTTGATAGCGATTAGGCATTTTTGATTGGGTGAAAATTTACAGGCATTTTCAATGAGGTTGACAAAGGCAACCTGCAATAGATACTCATTTGCATTGATGGATAGAAGTTTTTCATCTTCAATCGCCGGATCGACAAAAATGTCGAGTTTATAATTTGGACTTGACTGGAGAACCTGCTGACATGCATCAATTAGTATTTCGTCTATACGTAAGGTTTTAAACGCGATTTCAGCACTGTCATAACTTGCTTTTGCAAAATCAAGTAAGCTATTAAATAACTTCTTCAGTTTCTGTGCATCATTTAGCGTATTGTCGATGACAGTTTTATACTCCACTATGCTGCGGTCCTTATTGGCAGAAATCTCGAGTTCTGCAATCATGGCGGCCAAGGGTGTTCTTAGCTCATGCGAGATATTGGAGACAAAATGCTTTTGGGCATCAAAGGAGTTCTCGAGACGGTCGAGCATCGCATTGAATGTGCTGGCCAATTCGGAAAGCTCGTCTTTATTTCCGCTACTCGTAAGCCTAGCATCCAAACTTGTTGCAGAAATGGTTTTTACACGTTGTGTCATTTCCAGGATAGGTTGAAAGACCTTTTTGGAAAAGAATATTCCTGCCGCATAGATCAGAAATATAGACAAAATGAAAACCAAAAGAATAGTAGATAATAGACTATTGAGTTTATTGTAGCCGTATTGATCATAAGCCGCGGCTGTGATGATGTAAGTTTTGTCTTTATATGGAAAGGTTATGCCGATGACCTGCCATTTTTCCTGATAAAATCGTATCTCTTTATTTTTGAGAATATCCTGCAGCATGGCTGGTGTCTCTTTGACAAAATCGATATCTACGGCATCATGATACAAGAGATCAAAACGGGTGTCGTAAATTGCAACCTCGACTTCGTTGAGGATTTTTCGGTTGTTGTGGTAGATATCTTCTAAGGTCTTTTTGTCAACTTTTGCATTCAAAAAAAGGTTTGCTTTGGTGTAAGCTTCTTTTTTCAATAGGGCGTAAAATTCTCTTTCCCGATTCTCTACCGCTGAAAAATATACTGTACAGGCAAATACCAGCAATATGGTGGCTGTAATCAGCGTGAACAATATGGAGATTCGTGTCCTGATTCGCATTAGTCTTGTTTTAGAATAAAGCCCATTCCGGATTTAGTATGGATATATCTGGTCGCAAAATCTTTGTCGATTTTTTTACGTAGATAGTTGATGTAAACATCAATGAAGTTGGTTCCGGTGTCGAAATGCGTTTCCCATACTTTTTCAGCAATTTCCATTCTGGAAAGGACACGCTCGGGATTTTGCAATAAATAATGGAGTAACTTGAACTCTTTGGGGGTCAAATGGATTTCGGTATTATTCCTTTTGACGCTTTTGGTATGGAGGTTCATTTCCAGGTCTCCATAACGCAAAATTGTTCCTGTGAGTGTATCTTGTTTTTGATATCTTTTGAGCAGGACTCTGATGCGGGCTAGGAGTTCGCGCATTTCAAAAGGCTTGACCAGATAGTCATCCGCTCCGGCGTCAAACCCCTCAATTTTATCGTCTGTAGTTCCTAATGCTGTTAACATGATAATGGGAACATCGGGTTTGATATGACGAATTTCTTTGCAGAGATCCAATCCATCCATCTTAGGGAGTACGATATCGGTTATGATAAGATCAAAGTCGTGTTGTAAGGCCATTTTCTTTCCAGATATGCCGTCGTAGGCAATAGCTGTTTGAAATTCATTTTCATCAAGTCCGCGTTTGATCAATCCTGCGACACGTACGTCATCTTCGACTAGGAGAATCTTCATATAAAGAAAAACGTTAAAAACTTCGATAAATCGAAATTTATCTATGATACCAAATCATGGGCCATCCATGCATTGTCCCTACAAATGTATCAAACTAAGCTAAATTTACACGGATATGCAAATAAAACTTTCTACACGGTCCTGCGATGACATCACTTACCTAATGTCTGTTATTGATCGTAGAATAGGACTACTTTTGGAATTTTAAAAATGAATGGAAAAAATATGTTGATTATTTTCAAATTGATAATCAACAGTCCAGCCTTGATACAGGGCGATTTCGGTAATAATTGCCAATCCTAAACCGCTGCCTTGGCTGTTTTTCGAGAGTTTGGAAAACCGTTTGAATAAAAGTATTTTATCTAAGGGCATTGAACCGGGGTTATATACCGTTAAAGAAGTTTGATTGAGATGTACAGCAATTGTATCGTTGGCATTGCTGTAACGTATGGCGTTCAGGAGTAGGTTGTTGATCAGAATTTCGGTCAGACTGCTGTTTCCTGTCAGCAGCACCGATGGTTGGATCTCTTGTTGCAGTCGTAGCTGTTTTAGCTCCAGATGTTCTTGCATGACTTCAATACTTTGTGTAACAAGCGAGTCCATACTGATTTTTTCGGAATGATCGAATTGACTGTTGTCAATCTTGGCGAGCAGCAGCAGGTTGCGGTTGATTCGCGTGCTACGTGAAAGCGCTTTATGCATATCTTCAAAGAGCTGGTATTGCTCATCGCTTAGATCAGGGTACTGTAATAAGATATCTAACTTATTTTTTAGGATTGCCAAAGGTGTTTGCAATTCATGAGAAGCATTTTCAGTGAATTCCTTTTGTGATCGGTATACGGCCAGGTTTTTTTCAAGAAGCTTGGATAAGGATTGATTAAGCTCATGGAACTCTATGGTGTCCGTTTGCTGGAAGTCAACCTGTTGTTGACTATTGAGATTAAATGCCTTCAATTTATCAACGGTATCTCGAAATGGTTTCCAGAGCCTAAGTGATATTTTTCTGGAGATAATAAGTAGACCAATGACCAAGATAACAAAGAAAAACAAGGTTGTTGCGGCGATGGCGGCAATAGTCTCTACGGATTCTTCAATATTTGTTTGTACGGTAAAACGATAAGGCGCACCATTGATCTGAATAACAGATGATAGGCATCTAAATCGGTCAATTGTCTTTGGTTCGACAAAACGCTGCGGTTTTTCGATGGTATACACGCTATCTTGCAATAAATCGCCCGGCTTTACGCGATGTATATTGGTTTCAGGTTGTATGTTATTCCATAAAGCGATGCTGGCTTCGAGCTTGTCTTCGGAGAGTTTTAAACTGTTCAGTTCGTAGGTTGTTTTTTTGACGATAATTTCGTTATGTTCGTCTAATTCACTTTTCCATATCCCGTCGATTACAAAATAATAAACAGGAATACTGACACCTAGTACAATCAATACATAGAGTAGAAATGGGGTCGTTATTTTGCTCAGTAGGGGTTTCATCTCACTATTTTAATTTTCCCATTTGTAGCCCGTACCGTATACCGTTTTGATATAGGATTGACTTCCGGCGTCCTGTAGTTTCTTTTTTAAATTTTTGACATGAGCATAGACAAAGTCATGGTTATCGAGCATATCAGCAATGTCGCCGGACAAGTGTTCTGCTAAGGTACTTTTTGAAATTACTTTATTTTTGTTGCCAATAAAAAACATCAGCAGATCGAACTCTTTTTTTGTCAATACAACAGGAAGATCATTGACGACAACAGTTTTTGCAAGTAGATCAATCTGTATTTCATTTTGCACAACAATATTTGAGCTATTGAATTGTTTGCGACGGATCAAGGAATAGATTCGTGCTGTGAGTTCAGATAAATGGAAAGGTTTGGTCAGATAATCGTCGGCCCCCAGTTGTAGTCCATGGATTTTGTCGTCCAATGCATTTTTTGCAGAAATGATGATCACACCGTCCTGCTTTCGCTGCGTCTTCAACTCTTCGAGTAGTTTCAGACCATTTCCATCTGGTAGGCCGATGTCCAGTAAGATACAGTCATACTGGTATAACTGAATTTTGTCCAGAGCATCCTGCAAAGTTGGCGCAAATTCGCATAAATAGTGTTGTTCGCTAAGGTACGTAGCGATGCTTTTGGCCAGCTCCAATTCGTCTTCTATGATCAAAATCTTCATGTGGTAAAGATAGAATGTCAATTTAGTAGAAATTTAGAATTTATTTCGCAATGATCTATCAATTTTGTTCATTTTTATTTCTTGTCCTACGACAAGTGTAATCGCTATTGAAACGTGTAATTTTAGTGTAAATCAGTTATTTAGTATTAAAAAAAATCAAAACGAAATGGATAAACCGAAATCATTAAAATTAGAAATCATCATTCCTGCTTATCGCATGCACAGTCAAATTTTTCTGAATGCGTTGGATGGCGTTTCGGAAGAAGATGCATTAAAACGAATTGATGGACAGACCAACCATATCGTATGGATGGCGGGTAATTTTGTAAATGTGCGTTATGCAATGGCACATGTTCTTGGGCTTCAGGAAAATGATCCTTACCATGAGCTATTTTTTATGGGAAAGACACTCGATGAAAGTTATCACTATCCCAGTGTGCAGGAATTAAAAGAAAATTTTAAATCGATATCTCCGAAAGTCTATGCTGCTTTGCTGCAAGTGGACGATACGCAGCTGGCTGAACTATTTAAGATTAATATGAATATCCCTTTTATTGAGGAGGACAAGCTAAATTTCATAGGGATGTGTATCGGACGGGAAGATTATCTGGCCGGTCAGATTGCCTTGATGCGAAGGTTGCTGCACTATTCAGGCATGAAATACGATATTGACGAAAACATCCAGTACTAAAAGAAAAAATTCAGTACTAAAAATAGAGACTCAAGATCGGCCGCTGCTTAAAACGTCCGATCTTGAGTTTTTTAAGTATGGATCTAGCCGCATGATCTGTCTGCGCTGAAAAGTCAATACCTTGGTTTTAGCAGGGAACAAGGATTACTCGCTACCTTTTATCGTCAATATAACACCTGAATATTTCTCGTGGTCTTTACCGATATAGAGCAGATCGACTTTTTTTGTCGCAGCATCCTCGAGCTGTTTTTTCAATAGATTTAAATCCATTTTTTCCGTTTTTTCCTGCCATTCATCGGTCGATTGGGGCCTGAACGAAGCAATGTTCTTCATGTCAAAAAGTGCCGAATTTGTGTCGAGCTGCTTTGAACGATGTATAAAAATAGTGTCGCCTACGATTTTATCTATTTTTATCCAACCTGCAGGAAGTCCATTTATACTGTTACCGTCCTGATCGGTAAAAAAAGTAGCGCCATAAAGTTGACCTGCCTTTAGTTGCTTCAAATTATCAACCATCTGACCAACTTCTTTTTCCCGTTGTTGATTGCCCAATTTATTCTTTACCCCATAAATGACTGCCCAGATAAGGATTGCCGCAGTGACAATTAGAAATCCTTTCCATAACTGAAAATAGGGGATGCTATACTGACTTTTGAACGCTTTGATCTCGGCTTTTAATTCATCTGAATAATTCCGCGCGTGAATCAATTTTCCTTGTTCGTCGTAAAGTCTGGAAAGTTTAACAAATCCACCGCCAAAAGGTAGGCCTATAAACCGACGGGCTGGCGTAATAATCTGTAAGGTGAAATTTCGTGGCGCGTTTTCTTTTTTTAAGGTTGCTGTTACCGTTTTTTCTGCTAATACAAAGTCGTAGATACTGAAAATAAAAAACATAGTCTGTCGTGATTTTTAATGAAGAACTGAGGGAAGGATTCCGGATCAGTTCGACTTCATGAGCAATGAAGCATAAAAGCAAAATTAAAAGAAATAAATAAAAATCAATAAAAACACCCGGGCATTGCAAGAAAATTTCGATTTTTGAAGGGTACATTTTTGAAAAGCAATAAGATCAAATTGATTTAATACGCTGTGCCTTTCAGTAGGCTGACAATATAAACCGAAATGTGCGGTATAAAATATGATAAACCTAAAACTGAGTTTTATTTTGATCTGTGTAACAAGTGTTGTTATGGGGCAAAAAATGGATAAATCAAAATTGGATAGCACCATTGCAGGCTATTACAAGGACCCGGCAGCTCCGGGAATTAGCTGTGCAGTTAGCCAAAAAGGTCGTCTTATTTATCGTTATGCAATTGGACGTGCAGATTTGAAGGAAAAGCGTGCAATCACATCCAGCTCACATTTTCGCCTGGCATCGGTAAGCAAACAGGTGACTGCACAGGCGATATATACCTTAGTGATTCAAAAGCGTTTAAAACTAGACGACCCATTGTCCCTTTTTTTTAAAGATCTGCCAGTCGCGCTGAAAGATATTACTGTAGCACAGCTTCTGCAACATACATCCGGAATCTGGGACTATGAAGAACTTATTCCGAAAGAGAGGAAAGATCAGGTATCGGATACGGATGTACTGAAGTATATCCGGCAGACTGATCGTTTATATTTCCCTTCGGGAAGTCAATTTCGTTATAGCAATACAGGCTATTGTCTTTTATCGCTGATTGTCGAGCATGTTGCAAAAAAATCCTTTGCTTCATTTGTCAAAAGTCACTTGTTTGAACCCATAGGCATTAGCAAGGGATTGGTATATGAACCGGGCACGACGGTTGATGAACGAGTCTACGGTTATCATCCGACAGAAGGCTCCTACCTGTTTGCCGATCAGAGTGTGACAAGTGCGACACAGGGGGATGGGGGTGTTTATCTATCTGCGGATGAATATCATACATGGGCCAATTTTTTGGTAAAAGATCGGTTAATACAGCCGGGACTGGAGCAATTGTTCGATCAAATGGCCTACCCGGTAAAGGATGGAATAGCGTATCATTTCGGATGGTTTATTCAAAAAAATGCAGGCCATAAAATCCTGTTTCATTCAGGTGAATCTACCGGGTTTCATCATATCGTATATATCGATGTACAGAAAGACCTTGTGGTTTCACTTTTTAGCAATCGTGATGATTTTATGATCGGTGAAGCTTTTGATGCCATCCTTAAAACAATGGGTATCAGCAAACCGGTATTGAATGAACAGCATCGCTCAACTTTTGCATGGTTGAACGGAGTTTATGCGAATGAGTGAAAGAGGGGAGCGGATTGAAATAAGCAGAAACAATAAATCGTCACAGCTCCACCTGCGACGATTTATTGTTTCTGAAGAGACCTATTTTAAAAAGTCGGGCGATTGATAGGCCGGATTGGGATAGGTATAGAACCCTTCCCCAGTAGCGACGCCCAATTTGTTTTTGTCTATAAAATGCTCCTTGAGATAGGCCACTGTTTTGATCTTTAAGGGGTCATTTGTTGCTTCGGCGCTCATTTTATTGATATTATAGGCTGTTGTGATGCCAACGATATCGAGTATGCCGAAGGGGCCTGTTGGCGCTCCAGTGGCAACCATCCAGGTTTTGTCGATCGTTTGGGCATCCGCCACTTCGTTGACCAAAAGATCCGTTGCCGCCGAAAGTAATGGGACAAGTAAGGAGTTTACAATATAGCCAGGCTGCTCCTTATGCAGCGGTAGGGCAACCATGCCAATGGATTTTGCAAAGTTTACAACCTGCTCAAATACCGCTTTGTCTGTACCAGGATGGCCCATAATTTCTGCTGTATTGTGCTTCCAGATTTCATTGGCAAAATGTAGCGCCAGGAACTTCTCGGGACGGCCGGTTTCTTGGGCAAATTGACTTGGCAGCAAGGTTGAGGAGTTTGTGGCAAAAATGGTTTTCTCCGGTGCCACTTTCGCTAATTCCTGATAAAAACCAATTTTAATGGCTGGGTTTTCGGGAACGGCTTCGATAAGAAGATCTGCTTTTGCTACCGCCGCGGCAAGATCTGAACTATAACTGAGCCTATCAAAGGTTGAAGCCAGTTGTTCTTTACTCGCATGAAGATCTTTCTCGAATGCCTGCGCCAAAATATCAAATTTTGCTGCAGCTTTTTTTAGTACATCGTCGTTGATGTCGTATACAGTGACATGATAGCCATGAAATGCTGTTTGGAAAGCGATTTGATAGCCTAAAACCCCGCTGCCAGCTATCGTTATATTTTTAAAGTCCATGATGTTATTGTTTTTTCAATTCGTAAAAACCTGCGCCACGGAACCATGGCGCAGGTTGTGATCCTTATCCTTTAATTCCTTTTAACCAATCTTTGAATTTGGTGATCTGCTCTGTCAAGAAAGATTCATGTTCTTCTTGTTCTTCAGAACCGATAGGCAGGATATGTTCAAAATAAGTGCCTTTTAGAATTTTACGCAGTAAGCCTTCGCCCACAAATGGTTTGTCATCATTTAATGTTTTGGCTGCTTTCAAAAGATGACGGATGTCGTATTGTAGGGGATTGATATCCGGAACCTGCTTGTTTAAGTTCAGCAGTTCATATACCGCAATACGTGCGGTACGTACCGAGCTTTCCATGGTAAAGACAACGTCATTGTTGGTTTCGACAAACTGACCGATCAAGCCCAGGTTTTTACATCCTTCAGGTACGACTCTCGGACGGTCGCCTTTTGCTCTTGGCATAAACATCGAGGTGATGTAAGGCATGAATGTCGTACGTACAATCGTATTTTTGATAACATCGTCCAGTTGATCAATAATGCCCAAATGGTGACATAGTTCGGCTAGAATTTCATCTCCCGTACATTGTGGCATTGGCTTTTTGATGTAATTTCCTTCTTTATCCATAAATAAGGCATATACCCATAAGACAAGAACATCATCCGGTTGGCCAGGGAAATGTGGCTGTCTATTACAGGTGAAACTCATCAGCCAATCAGAATCGGTAATGGTAATAATACCGCCAGTGACTGTTTTGCCGGAATAAGGGTCATTGACAGAATATTCTTTTAGTTTTTCGACTAAAGCCGAAGGTTTACATGTCAGGGTCGCAGACTCCCATGCTGATTTTTCGATGTTACTGCAGAACTTTTCGGGTTTACCAAAGATGGCGGATTTGGCAGCCAGATTTTTCCAGAGTTTCCAGCCTGCACTTTGACCGCTGCTGCTGTTGTCGATAGCGATGATCGGTGCATTTTTGTTGTCGCCGTAGAAGGTATCTTCTGTCATTGATCCAGTTGTCACAATGACGAAGTCGTCTTTTCCGATTGGAATTTTTACCTCTTTACCGTCTTGTTCTGTAATCAGGGCCTCCACAACTTTTCCATCGGTATTGCTTTGGATATCCAAGTCTTTGACTAACACATTGAATCGAATGTTTACACCTTTGCTTTGGAGTACTTTGCGCAAAGGGGTCACAAAGGTGTCGTATTGATTGTATTTCGGGAATACGAGTGATGAAAGATCATTCAATCCGTCTATCGCATGTAAAAAGCGGTGCATGTACAATTTCAGCTCAAGTAAACTATGCCAGTTTTCGAAAGCGAACATGGTACGCCAGAAGGTCCAGAAATTGCTGGATAAAAATGACTCGCTGAAGTAGTCTTCGATGGTTAAGTCATCTAAATCTTCTTTATTTTTGAGGAGCAATCGAATGATGGCCAGCTGATCCATTTTGCCCAATCCAAACTTGCTGAAGTCTTTTATCTCACCAAGTTTATGAATAAGCCTTGCTTTGGAGTAGTTGGAGTCGTTGTCATTGATCAAACGGTACTCGTCCAGAACACTGTAGGGGGCAGGCATTTCCAATGCAGGAATGTCCTGAAACATATCCCAAAGATTTTCGTAGGTCATATCCATTTCCCTACCACCGCGGATGACATAGCCGTCGGTTGCATTACCGGCGCCATCTAACGAGCCGCCTTCCACATGGAGCTGTTCAAGGAATGTGATGTTTTCAGCAGGAACATGACCATCTCGGATAAAATAGTAGGCTGCAGACATCCCTGCTATACCGCTTCCGACGATGTAGATTTTACTGTCTTTATATGATTTTGGTGGAATACCTTTATTGCGTTGATAATTTCCGATCTGATCAGAAAAGGGCATCGATTTTTTCGGTGTGTTACGTTGTTGTTCTTTGCTTGAATCGGGTTCATGATTTACATTTCCATATTCAGCAGATGCATTTAATACTTTGTCGAATTTTGAGGTGATTTCTTTCATGATTCTTATGTTTTTTTAATTGTTGAGTAAAGTTACAAAGACCACCTTAATCATTTGTGCCCTCAAATTCGCTATTGTTCTACCGAATTTCCTCTTTCTACATATTTTGTCGCTTTCGGTACTCTGATGGCGATAAGGTGGCGTATTTTTTGAAAAAACGACCAAATGCTGAGATGGAATTAAATCCGATTTCATAAGAAATTTCTGAGATAGTCTTTTCGGGATTCCCGAGCAGCACATAGGCTTCTTTAAGCACACGCTCATCAATAATTTCATGTGGTGTTTTACCTGATGCTCTTTTAACAATCTGAATGAGGTATTTGTTTGAAATAAATAACTGGTCGGCGTAATATTGTACTTCTTTGTATTGATTGCTATGTCGCTGAACCAGGTCTGTAAACTTATAGAACAGGTTGTTGGTCTCTTGTACACTTTCCGTTGTATTATGGTCTTTAGAGACCAATTCGTCGGCGATCTCTAACAGGAGATTAAAGATGATCGTGCGGATGATATCTGCTGTAAAATGTGTTGTTCTTAAGGTAACTTCTTTGAAGTAGTCCATTAATTTTAACAGCTTGTCAATTTGTTTATCTTGGGAGCTGACAATGGTAAAGGTCGAATTTTTAAAAAGCCCCAGTTGTTCGATAAAGAATGGATTGACAATATGTTTAAGCAGGAATGCTTTGTCAAAAAAGAGTAGCTTCATTCTAAAGTCGGCGCTGACCTGCGAAAACCGGATAATTGTTGTTGGGGCGGATATGAGGATATGGTTTGTCGAGATATGGTATTCCTGATTGTCTACCTGAATATTTATATCGCCTGCCGTGCAGATACAGATGGCATAATAATCAATACGAAAAGCATTGCTTGGGTATTCAAAAATCGGATTTCCAGAAGAAATATAATAGGGGCGGTGGCAATTTACGCCAAAGAATGATAAGGTATCTTGAAGACTTTCGTGTGTATTATAAGTTGTTTTTACCTTAAACTTCATTGACTTTTTGTTCGGCTTGGGCATATACAGTTCCTATTGTTTTAAATATTCGAATGGGCTTTGTTTATTCGGATGCTGTCCGTTTGAGCATCAGCTTTTCTGTGGCAATATCGTCTTCTATCCCCACGAAGAAACTTTTGAATCCGAATTTATTCAGTAGTCGTCTCGATGCGGTGTTATCGGGATCAATGATACCAATCACATCTTTACCTGGATTTAATGTTGTGGCAAGGGCTAGCATCGACTCGCAAATCTGTGTTCCCAGCCCCTTTCCCCAATGTTCTTTGCGGAGCAAATAACCAATTTCGAATACACTTGGATCTTTTTTGTAGTTAACAAGCTTACAGTCGCCTAAAAGCTTTAGCGTATCCGCTTCGATTGCTTTAAAATAGCCTAAATCAGGATCCTGGTTGATTTCTAGAATCGAATCGAACTTTTTCCGGGCCTGCTCTTCGGACAATCCTTTGCCGGTAATGTATTTCATGACATCATCCGCTTTAACCAAGTCGTGGAAAGCGTCAAAATCTTCCGGAAGATATTTTTTGAATAGAAGTGTATTGTACATGGCTAATGTGTTTATTTACAAGATAAGGTTGTTTTCTCTGAAATCAAATTATCGGAACCTAAATCATCATCTTTCTGTCTTATTTAACTTTTTCATGATTTTAGTTCTCCAATTTAACTTACATTGCCTTTCTGTAAAGCGGAAGGGAAGCTTTTATAAGAATGCTATTCCGTAGCGATACGGTGTAAATAAGAATTTTTAGAGGGAGATAATCGTTATGGAAATAAGAGCGGCAAGTGGAGCCGACTATGCGGCAATCCTGCGCATTTGGGAAAATTCGGTTCGGGCAACACATGATTTTTTGAAAGAGGAGGATCTTCAGTTATATAAGAGACTGATCCCAACCGAGTATTTACTACAATTAAAGGTATATGTCATCGATGATGAGGGACAGCCTACTGCTTTTTTCGCTGTCTCCGATGATAATCTAGAAATGTTATTAGTGGATTCAGCCTACAGGGGAAAAGGTATTGGGACTGTGGCACTACAGTATGTGCTGGATAAGCTCCAGGTGTATAAAGTTGATGTCAATGAGCAAAATCAGCAGGCTGTTGATTTTTATCTGAAAAAAGGATATCAGCTTATCGGACGCTCAGCTGTAGATGGTATGGGCAAATCCTATCCGATCTTGCATTTACATCACGAGCGCGCTATCAATGGATTGAAATAATTTTAAAATGAAATAACTTATGATACAAGGTTTATACGAAACGCATATTCAGGTGCGTGATTTAGCCAAATCTGTCGCATTTTATACGGAGGTATTGGGATTGCGTGTGGCACATCGCGATCCGACACGTCCTATTGTTTTTTTATGGATTGGAACCGGCAAAGACTATATGTTGGGCCTGTGGCAGGAAGAAACAAACTTTCAACCGAGACATTTTGCTTTTAGAGCGGATAAAGAGGATATCTTGAACTATGCCGTGGACTATCTGAAAACACGTGACCTGACACCTTATAATTTTTTAAAGGATGGGATCGAAGCACCGATGGTCTTTGCATGGATGCCGGCATTGGCCATTTACTTTAATGATCCGGATGGCAACCAATTGGAGTTTATCGCAGTTTTGGAAGGGGAGGGCAGGCCCGAACTGGGCGTGCTGTCTTATGCCGATTGGATCAATCGTACGACACAATAAGTCGCGAAGAGACGACTTATTGTGTTGAATCCCATTCTTCGGCAAGGATTGCAAAGACCACGTCATCTTCCCATTGACCGTTATGGAAATAGCTTTTTACAAAATGAGCTTCCTTTCGGAATCCCAAACTTGTGAAAAGCTGCATGGATGCCTTGTTTTCCGGAGCTACCGAGGCCATGATCCGATGTTTATGATACTGACGGAACAGGGCCTCTATAACTGTTTTCAGTCCTTCTTTGGCATAACCCTGTTGCTGGAATTCTTTTTTTATGGTACAGCCCAATTCCACCTGCAGGTGTTCAGTACCAAAAAAGTGAACGCCAATATCGCCGATTACTGCGTTTGCTATTTTGTCGGTCATAACGAGCTGAAACCAGGACTCTGGAAGATTGAATGTGCCCGGATTTTTAGCTATAAATGCATCGACTTCTGCCAAAGAGTCTGGAATCCAGCCCTGGTATCTATTGGTTTCTTTATCCGAACGGTAACCGAATACGGCCTGACTGTCCTCCGCCATAATAGGCCGAATCGCTAATCTTTCTGATTCAATGTGCATGGTTTAACGTTTTGAAAATCTGGCTATCGCTTCTTCACGCGTACCTACAAAATTGATTTTCTTTGATTTATTGCTTTCGTAGATAAAATCGTTTAGACTTTTGCTGTTGTATCTGGAGAAATCGCCAACGATGGCAATGTCAAAGCCATACTGCGTATATTTTTGAAGAATTTCACCGGCAAGTTTTGTTTTAAGTTCGAAGAAATCGTCTGTGATGTTCTCTTGATAAATAATTGCTTTGTATGCTTCTTGCGCGCCACAGTCGACCATAATCTGTAGACCATCATCGAGATTATGGATAAAGACGCCTGAACCTTTAACTTCAGCAATGTTTTCGTCACCTAGCTGAATAATAGTGATTTCCATTTTTTTTGTCGTGTAGTGTTAAAAATAAATTTGTGGGACCATATTCCATTGGGACCATATTCCATGACCCAGTGCTCTACGTTGGGAAATCCTGTTGGAAATGATCCGAGATAATGGGTATACAGCTTTTAACCAGCAAATTCTTTCAGCATATTGATTGTTGGACAGAAGAACAGGGAGCCGGTATGGGCCGTACTAAAGTCCAGTATTCTATCGTAATTCCCCTCGGGTTCACCAATAAACATTCTGTTCAGCATCAATTGTACGGTACTGAATGTGCTGGCGTAAGCGATAAAGTAGGTTCCCATTTCATTTGTTGCGATTTGCCCAAAAGGCATATTGTCGCGAACAATTTTCAAATCGTCACCGACATTGGCTAGGGCCGAATGTGAATTAGTCGGTTTTTCATCGTCGCCCATCTCAATATCGTTTGCTTTGCTTCTGCCGATGACCTTCTCCTGTTCAGCGACGGGTAAAGAACGCCAGGCGTTCATGTCGTGAATATATTTTTGTACAAATAAATAGCTTCCACCCGTATAGGCTACATCCTCATCACCAACGATACCAAAGAAAGCACGATCCTCACCAAGGGGATTTTCTGTTCCGTCGACAAAACCCAAGATACTTCGGCCATCCCAATATCTGAACCCATGAATTTCCTCCTTGCAATCGGCAACGGGACTTAATAAGGCTGCAATTTCGGTGGCCATGTCAATGCAATAGCTTTTTTCATAAGCGCGAATATGGAAATGTAAATCTCCGGGGGTAGCCACAGCAACATGTTTTTGACCGATGATAGGTTCGAAAGGAACCAATTCCTTTGGCATAGGTTCGTTGAGTTCAAGCTTTTTCCAGGCATGGTGGCTTATGCCCAATACCACGCTTGCTTTTACAAGGTTTGAACGTACCTGCGCCGAATTGTTGAGATTGACAACCAATGCACATAAGCGTTGGAAGACATCCTTAATGACCACATTTTCGTGGAAATTCCATACCATAAACACCGTATTGTTGCTCGGTGTATCGATGACATTTTGGGCCTGATGATCCATAAGATAAGTTGTTGTGTGTTGTACAGCCTTGCTAAGCTACAAATAAAATCGGTTGTACGGATAGACTTTTTGATTACTCGGATGCGGTTTTTTGATATAGTTTGACGATTTCATCAATGACCAGATCCGGTTCGTCATAAAAGACATGATGCTCCGCATTTTGAGCCAAAAGATAACGTCTATTGTTTTTTTGATCTGCATATTTTTTAAGGGCAGCAATAAATAAACTGCGATCGGGTTCTTCAAAAGGTGATTTTCCTGAGCCAATGACAGTCATAGGAACATTGATTTTTCCTGCAACCTCATGTAAAACAGCCGTTGATGCTTCGTAGTTTAAAACGAGATGATAGAACCCTAAGCTTTCTTTTTTGATGTTATCAAGTTCACTGGCATATTCGCTCTTCAATGATTTGGATCGCTCCATGGTCATGAGATAAGGGGAGACAATATCGATCATTACTGTGCCAACAACCTGACCGGGATTGGTCGTTATAAATTTCATCGTATAGTTACCACCGAAGGAATGGGCAACAAAAAAGTACCGATCACGATAGCCCAATTGCTGCAAGGCATTTTTAAGATCCTTTACTTCATTTGTCAAGCTAATGTTAACGGTGTCTATTTCACTTTTCCCAAAGCCAGCCCTGTCATAGGTAATTAAAGGTGCGCCCAATTTGCTCGATAGCGGTTCCAATAACTTTCTCCAAACGGAAGCGTCATTTCCCGCTCCAGATTCAAAGACAATGGGGATACCTTTTCCTTCCATTAAAGTAAAATGAAGGCTATGGTTGCCTACATTGATCATGGTATCCCTGAGCTGTGCTTTTACGGCCAGCCCGGGGAGTATCAGTAGGAGGAAAACGGATAAAAGGAGATTATACTTTAGCCCGTACATCGTTCATTTTAAGTGTCATGCTTGTCGCTTCTGTCTCGATCCATTGGCTGTATTCGGCGATAGCCTGTAAGCGAAGTTCGTCGGAGATATACCCTTCCGTAACCATTTGTCGCGATTGGGCGACTTTGTTCCAGATGGCCAGATTGGTATCAAAGTTAGCTTCTCCTTTTTTGTAGGTCTGATCGGCATTGATAACTTGAACCGAATGGAAACCTGCTTCCTGGAGCAGTGCAGCGACCTCATCAGCAACACGATTGTTCATACCTGCATCTGCTCTCCACTTCAGGAAAGTATGGTAAAATGTGAGCATGCTTTCCGGAGGGGCGGGGTTCCATTCAATGGCGGTGTGATTGTAGTCTAAAATAGAAATTTGTCCTCCGGGCTTTAACCAGGATTTGAATAAGCCCAATGCCCTGGGAATATCACTTAACCATTGCATGGTGCGCGCCGTTATAATCAGGTCGAACGGATGTGGAGGCTGATAATCAAAAATATTGCTGCAGACCAGGTTCAGATTTTGGGTGTTACCATAGCGCTCATTGCCACTGTCGATAAAAGACGGTGTATTATCGAGCCCGATTATAGTTCCGTCGCCGATATAGCTTGCTACCTCATTCGTGAGCGTTCCGGTACCACAGCCTACGTCCAAGATTTCCATGCCGGGAGACAGTAAGGGAATAATCGTTCTATAATCGGAGGATAATGTTCTTCTTTCAAATATCTTATTGGCCTGTTGGTCTTTTCTGTCGATAAATTTCTCTTTCATTGGATTTGGTTTAGTTGACTGTAAATATAGCTTTTGCTTTCCGGTTAAAAAAACTTCTATTCGTTTAACCGTTTTCGTTACGCTAATCAGACCAACAGTTGAGTATATTCCTTGATTTGTTTATGGTTACTATCAGTCGAATATCCTATTCTCCATTAAGAAGGATATAGTAGTCTTTTTACAAGGTATTAACAGGGGGTTAACTGGGTATTTAGCCCTGCTAACCCCCTGTTATACCCCTGTTAACCCCCTGTAATATCCCTGTTATTATGGAAACTGATGTAAAGCAATTTCAAAGCTGTATCGGACGATAAAAGAGGGGCATTTACTGCTTTATGACGATCATTTACTATTTTGATAGAAACAGTGATACTTTGCGATTAATACCCTAATTAGGAAATTATTTTAGGTCGTTTCGCTGTTTTTTTAATAATAGTTTTTTATATTGTTGTACAATAGTACTCGTGCCGTTGTAATTACACTAAGATATCCTGATATTATGCGAAAAGTATTCAAAGTTCTCACGCTAACGTATTGTGCTGTTTTTCTTTCAGCCTGTTCTTCCAACTATCTCATGACATTCAATGGGGAGAATGTAAAAAAAGATGAAGACAAGGGAACGTTTTCATTTAATAATGATACAGTACAAATTGATTATTCCTTTGCCGACAGAGATGGTCGAATTTACCTTCGAATAGAAAATAAAATCGATAAACCGATCTTATGGGATCTTAAAAGTTCGGCCATGGTTATTAATGGTAAAACGCAAGGTTATTCTGCTGAACAAGCTGCTTTTAATGGAAAGATGAATGCTTCGGTTTCCGATATAGGCACTAGTAAATCCACTATATTCAATGATGCTTGGGTGAACGGTTATATTACAGGATCGGTAAGTTTGCCTAAAGATGTGGTACTTATCCCACCACATGCCTATGTGGATGGGCATTATTTTGATTTTAAAAACGATGTTAAATCCATTGTACGATCATCCCAAAAAGAAAAAGTGTATATGTATGATATGAGTGGCGAGAGTTTTGCGGTAAAACTTGCTCGATTTGAAGTCGCCGATTCACCTTACAGTTTACGTAGTTATTTAAGTTATTCGATTTTAGAAGATGGTAAAGCCATTGTTAAAACTACGGAGCAAAAATTTTATGCTGCCCAGCTTTGGCAGACCGGTTCAGTAGCCCTTAATGATATTATTGAACTGTATAATAAGCGTGGAGACGTGCTGGCTGTTAAGGAAAAAAAGGGGCAGGAGGCTATGATCGTTGGGGGTGCCTTAGCATTAACTGCAGTTGCTGCCGCAATTGACCCGAAAGCGGCAGAATAGTACCTAGAGCCATATATTATGGCTATAGATTATGCTCGTCTAAGCTGTGCCGGATTAAATCATGCCGGTTACAGCTTAGACAAACAATAAGCTCAAATTATTGTTTATGGAATTGGAGTGCTTTTGCACGCTATCAAGACAAAGTCATATCACGCAAAAAAATCTATACATATGAAGTATCTTGCACAATTTATGTTGATCGTATTCCTTTTTGCCGTTAAAGAAGGCCGATCCTGTACACGCGTTGTTTATAAGGGACCTAATCAGACTGTTATCACGGCAAGGAGTATGGACTGGAGAGATGATATCGCGGCCAATCTATGGGTGTTTCCGCGTGGAATAGCGCGCAGTGGAGAGGTAGGACCTCAGTCTTTGAAATGGACTTCCCAATATGGGAGTGTAGTTTCCAGTGCTTGGGACATTGCTACAGTCGATGGTTTAAATGAAAAGGGATTGGTGGCCAATGTACTCTGGCTTGTCGAATCTACTTATCCTAAATTTGATCCAGCGGGACCAAAAAAAGGGCTTGCAATCTCGGCTTGGGCCCAATATGTTTTGGATAATTTTGCGACAGTCAATGAAGCCGTATCTGCCTTAAAGGATGAGCCATTTGTAATTGTAAGTGATTATATCCCGGGAACTACCAAATTTACGACTATACATTTATCGCTGTCAGATGCCACAGGCGATAATGCTATATTTGAATACATCAACGGTAAACTGGTGATTCATCACGATGCGGCCTATACAGTTATGACAAACTCGCCCGTCTTTGAAGATCAACTGGCGCTAAACAGGTATTGGCAGGGAATTCCGGGAACTATCATGTTGCCGGGAACAAACCGTGCTGCTGATCGTTTTGTGAGGGCTTCCTATTACATTAATGCGATCCCGCAAACAGACGATGTGCGGCTTTCTGTTGCCAGTGTTTTCAGTGTGATCCGCAACTGCTCGGTTCCATTTGGAATAAGCTCGGAATCTGAACCTAATATTTCGTCTACACGATGGAGATCCGTGGCTGATCAAAAGAATAAAATCTATTATTTTGAGAATGTATTGGTTCCGGGAACGCTGTGGGTAGATCTGGCTAAATTTGATTTAAAGAAAGGGGCTCCGACGATGAAGTTGGACATGAAGCAGGGGATGGCAATAAATGGCATTTCAAATACGCTGTTTAAGGCTGCCCAACCCTTTAAATTTATGGGCATTTAAATTAGAAAGACCGAATAAATTAGAAAGACCGAACCCGGTTGTAATGGGTTCGGTCTTTCTTTTGTTTAGGAATTAGTAGAAAGTCCTATTTGACTGACGTTCCGTCTATAATCTCTTCATCCGCTTTGCTGACCAATTTAGTATCTTGTTTTAAGTCACCAAATATTTCGATCTGACCATCGATGCTGCGTCCTTTCTGTACAGGAATACGTTGTGTTTTGTTCGAAATAACAGCAATCACAAAACTTCCTTCGCCTGAAGTAAATACCGCCGATTTCGGTACAACAAAAGTACTGTCTTGAGATGTTAAAGGCAATTCGACCTCTGCAACCATACCCGGCAATAGCTTGTTGTCGGTATTGTTAATGTCAATTTCTACCCGCTCGGATCTTAATCGGCTGTCCAGGGCACCCGATTTACGAGCGATCTTACCCGAGAAGGTTTGCCCTGGCAATGATTTGACAGTAAATTGTAAGGGCTGGTTTTCGGTGAGGAAACCCGAATATTGTTCCGGAACAGCAACGGCTAACCTCAGTTTGCGTTGTTGTTGAATGGTCATGATGGGCATTTCCGAGCCACGGCCAGCAGGACCAACATAGGCGCCCTGATTGACATTTCTTGTTGCGATTACACCGTCGAAGGGTGCCCTGATTTCCAAATAATTCAACAGGTTTTGTACCTCTGCGTAGGCCGATTTAGCGGCTTGGTACTGCGCAAAATCAGCATTCTTTTTTGACTCAGCAACCTCAAGATCCAGTCTAGCCACCGTTCCCTCTACTTTGCTGGTTTCAAAGAGTCTGTCGTAAGTGCTTTTTGTAGCCATATAGACCGCCTCCTGTGATTTGAGCCGCGATTTGGCTGCTGACAGCTGTGAACTCAATTCGGGAGCCTCCAGGACAGCCAATAGCTGACCGGCATGCACTTTACTTCCGATGTCCACGTTGAGACTTTTGACGTAACTGCTGACCTTAGCGTAAATCTCGACCTGCTGGAATCCCGTGATTTCTCCAGGGATCTGCATTTTATTTGTTAATTTCTGTTTGGTGGGTACAAATGTCTCCATTGCCGGAGCTGCAGCTTCCGGACTTTCTTTTTTTGCATTTTCCTCGGCAGCCGAATGGCATCCTGTTAAGGATGCGATCAGACCGGCGATAGCTAATATTTTGAACAAATTATTTTTCATGTTTTATAGATTATACTGCTTTTACGATAAAGGTTTTAATGCCGCAATATAGTGTTTACTTTCTTTGTCTTCAGGATCTAATGAGATCGATTGTGTACTGCTTTTTTCTTGTGCCCAAGCAAATATAAGCGGTAAGATGACGAGTACGGCAAAAGTCGAAAATAGTAATCCTCCAATTACGGCTCTACCGAGTGGTGAAACCTGTTCGCCACCTTCACCATGACCAATGGCCATAGGGAGCATACCCACAATCATGGCCAAACTGGTCATGATAATTGGGCGAAGCCGTAAGGATGCTGCCTCACGGGCTGCAGCCAGCGCATCGCCATTATGCCGACGGATATGTTCGGCATTGGTGATGAGCAAAACAGCGTTCGCAATGGATACACCCACCGACATGATAATCCCCATGTAGGATTGTAAGTTGAGGGTAGATCCGGTTAACAACAGCAGAATCAATGAGCCCAGCACAACCGCAGGCACTGTGGTGAGCACAACCATAGAAACTTTGAACGACTGAAAATTGGCTGATAGCATCAGGAATATAACGATAATGGCTACGGCCAAACCCGATTCGAGGCTGCTCATGGTCTCTGATAATACTTTTCCAAGTCCTATTTGCTCCATCGATAAACCACGAGGAAGCTCGCCAAGGGCTTTGATACTGCGCTGTACATCCTTGGAGGCTGTTTTTAAATCGGTATGATCAATATTTGCTGTAACTGATACATAAGGCATTGCACCTAAATTGTCGTTTTCGCCATAGGTGAAGGACGGTGTGATCGTTGCAACGTCGCTCAGAATTGGTCGCGCTGAATTTTTCAATAAAGGGATTTCACCGATTTCTTTCTCATCTTTCATTTTATCGATGGGAACCTGAACTTGGACGTTGTAAGAAAGTCCTGCTTTTTCATCGATCCAGGTGTTTTTTTCGGTATAACGCGAAGAAGAGGTGGAAGCGATCAGCGATCGTGTGACTTCGCTGAGATCTACACCCAATTGTGCGGCCCTGATGCGGTCTATCTTAATATCGTAAGAAGGGTATTTAATGGATTGTGCTAATTGTACATCTCTAAAATAAGGGATGGCTTTTAGTTCCTCGATCAATTTACCAGCGTACTTCTCGTTGTTCTTTTTGTTTTTTCCTGCTATCCGAACTTCAATAGGAGTGGGCGATCCCTGACTTAATACTTTATCCGTAAGCTCGATCGGTTCAAAGGATACCTGTACATCGGGAACTGCCGCTTTCAGGCGTTTTCGGTATTCATCACGGAACCTGTCCATATCGTGATGGTAGTCTTTCAGTGCAATTTGGAAAACAGCTTCATGTGGACCAGCCATGAAAAGATAGATCGGTGATACTGAAAACTGTCCGGGGTGTTGACCGATATAGACAGAAGATATGCTGATATGTTCTTTCCCAACCAGCTTTTCCAGTTCGGCCAGCGCTAGTTTTGCTTTTTCTTCGGTGCGTTCGATACGTGTACCTTCAGCCGCACGGAGGCGCATTTGGAACTGACTGGAGTTAACTTTCGGAAATACATCCTGTCCAATTGTGGAAAGTAAAATGACAACAAGACTTATTGCTCCAAGCAGATAAACTACGGTAATGGTTTTCTTTCTTTTGAACAAACGGTCGATCATTTTCATGAATCTGTTTCTGAACCGTTCAAAAATACTGATCTTTCCATCGTTGTTAAAGTCTTCCCGTTCAACCAATAGTTTCTTCTGATTTAGGGTATCTTGCTCGGATTCTATGGTCAGTCCAGTTGCTGCAAATTGAGCTTCATCTGTATTTAAACCCACTGGTTCGGTCGCTTGTGGCGCTTTATGCGCATGATCTTTCATGAGCCAGTTTGCCATGATAGGAACAAATGTCTGCGAAAGGAGGAAGGATATGATCATTGAAAATCCAATGGACAGGGCCAAGGGAAGAAATAACGAACCCGGGATGCCTGTCATGGTAAATGCCGGCGCAAATACGGCTAGTATACAGAGCAGGATCAATAATTTGGGTAAGGCGATCTCTTTACAGGCATCCCAGATAGCCAAGGCTTTGGGTTTACCCATATCCAGATGCTGGTGTATATTTTCTATCGTTACCGTACTTTCGTCGACCAGGATACCAATAGCCAAGGCTAGTCCACTAAGGGACATGAGGTTGATGGTCTGCCCGAAGAGTTTCAGAAAGAGCACTCCGGAGATCACGGATATCGGAATGGTTAGGATAACGATCAGCGCAGCTCTTCGATCACCTAAAAATAGGAGGACCATTAGTCCGGTGAGGATAGCACCGATTGCACCTTCAGTAATCAAACTTTTTACGGAATTGATGACATAGACGGATTGATCAAATTCATAAGATAACTTGACGTCGTCGGGTAAATTCTCCTGAATTTTTGGTAAGGCTGCTTTTAAATTCTGGACAACCTCCCAGGTTGAGGCATCACCGGCTTTGGCGATACTGACGTACACGGAACGTTTGCCGTTGACCAAAGCATAGCCTGCGGTAACGTCGGCACCATCTTTTACGGTAGCAATATCGCCTAAGTAAAGATTCTGTACCCCACCTTTAAATAATGGGATTTTTTCAAAATCTTTTACATCCTTGATGGTGTTGTTCGTTGGTGTAATGTAGTTTTTGTCCTGAATACGTACGTTTCCTGCTGGAGCGGTTTGATTGTTTAGTCTTAGCGCTTCTACGACCTGATCGGGTGTCATATTGTGACTCCGCATTAAATCGGGATCAACGTTGACCTCAATTGTACGTGGACTTCCCCCAAAAGGAGGTGGCGACAATAGGCCGGGGATTGACGTAAACGATGCCCGGACATAGACGTTGGCTAGATCTTGTAGTTCGTTGTTAGAACGCTTGTTACTGCTCAATACCAGTTGGCCTACAGGGAGGGATGAGGCGTCAAAGCGAATGATGAACGGCGGTTGTGAGCCTGGAGGAAAGGAGGCTTGGATCCGATTTGCCAGGGCACTTAGCTCGGCTGCAGCCTGGGCCATGTTGGTGTCTTCGTAATACGATACTTTCATTAAGGTCAGACCTTGAATATTCTTGGTCTCAATAGACTTGACCCCATTGGCAAAAAGAAGGATATTGACGTAGTTTTTGGCAAAATAAGATTCCATTTGATCCGGCGAATAGCCACCAAATGGATGGGCAATATAAATAACCGGAAGGTTCATTTTTGGCAGGATATCCACCTTGATCGATCGAACGGCACCTATGCCAAAGACAATAAGTCCCAATACGAGTACGAGGATGGATATCGGCTTGCGTAAGGCAAAACGTATTAAATTCATGTAATGTTATTTATAGTTCTTTGTTGAAAATATCAAAATCTCCCGCAGCTGCGGCTTTTAGTAAAAGCGACTGCCAAAGATTGATGTGGACGATCTCTCGATCGGTTTCGGCTCTATTTAATGTGTAAAAGGTCTGCGTCACGTCGACAAGTGTCGCTAGGCCGTTTTTATACATCGTCATTTTTTGATTGTAAGCTTGCTGAGCTGCCGACACTTGTCGGGGAGCTTCTAGATCACTTTTTAGGGCCAATTGGATTTTCACATCAGCGGCATCCAGCTGTGCTGTCAATTGGGCTTCGGCAGTTTGGTATTCTTCTCTCAGGGCATCATTCGTAAAGCGCTGTGCACTGATTTTTTTATTGATACGCGCAATCGAAGTCAGATTCCAGTTTATGCCCAATCCCAAGAGATAATTTTGCCTACTGGGACGAACCCCTTTCCAATAATTTGTGCTATATGCTTGTAAATCCGTAATGTAGTCGCTCTTAAAACCAGATCCCCTTGTCTGAAAGACCCCAAAGGCACTTACAGTGGGAAGATACTCTTTGGTTGATAGTTTCAATTGTTGTTCGCCAAGTTCAATTTTACTTTTATAAAATTGCAGAATAGGATTACTTTCAATCAAGTTGCCTGAAAGCGGAGTTAGCTGTACAGGAGTTTTCTGAACCAGAACAGTATCTATTTCGAGGTTTTTCGCTGGAATCCCCATCAATACCGTCAGCTTATTGTTTTGCTCCTTAACATTTTCACGGGCCTGATTGAGACTGATTTTTGCGCGCGATACTTCCGCTGAAGCAAGTGTAGAATCTACTCCGGGTAATATTCCGTTTTTTACTTTGGTGGCAGCAATATTTAAAAATACCAGTGCGCGATCCAGATTCATCTGTTGATTTTTTTCCAATCGTTGACTAGCCAATAAATTGAGGTAAGCCGCAGCGATCTTGATTTTATGCTGGAACTGTTCCTGACCGAGATCGGCCTGTAGTCGTTTGGTATCGGATTTGGCCAATTCGATACGTTCTTTTTTTCGTCCAAAGGTGTAAATGTCCCAATTGACATTGGCTAAGTAAAGCGCACCAAATGCGGCATTCCAATTTTGTTCTGGAAGAGCGGCTCCCGAAGAAGCTACACCCAGCCCACCAAATCCATACAGTGGACCATTTTGTCCGTTGACTGTTCCAAAGTCCTGTTGGGCTACGATGTTCAGATTGGGCCAAAAGTCGCGTTTGACTTGTTCATTGGTCTGCAGGGAGGACTGGAGATAATATTCCTTTGCCTTGATATTTCCATAATTTGCAATACCCTGTTCTACGGCATCGCGGAGCGTAAGCTTCTGAGCGAAGGAAGAGGAGGTCGCAAGTGATACAGCCAATGACAGCACTAAATTCAATTTCAGCATAGGTTATCTATCATTTTATGGACACGAAGATAACGATGAGATGAACTGTGATGTCCCTTTAAAATGATCTATAGCGTTTAAAAGTGACCAATTTAATTCGTCATTTATTTTTCTGCTGTTATAAACTTAAAACTTTTACTTTGTAACAGATTTTTAACAAAAAAAGGATTATGAGAAAGGTTTTTGAGAACAAGATCATACAGGAGATCGTGCTATTGATCTTTTCGTTTATCCTCTTTACTTTGAACGATTGGATTTTGATCCTGAGCTGGAAGGGATTTTTGATGGGCGTGTTCTATTTCTTGATCCTTTATGCGCATGCACAATTGAATCGCTTTTTCCTGTTGCCATTGCTACTTAAGAAGAATAAACCGCTGTTGTATATTTTGGCGTCGGTGGCAACACTACTGGTTTTTGCACTCATATTAAAAGAGCTAACGGATAACGTGATCTACAAGAATTGTTTTCTTTACAAGAATCTTGTTCAGAAAACGTTCCATTATCAATTTGGTGTATTATTGGGTTCGTTGATCTGTATATTGGGTAGTATCCAATTTATTGAATTTTATCGCTTTCAGCGTGTGAAGACCCGACGTGAACTGCTTTCCAATCAGACGCAATTATCGCATTTAAAAAAACAGCTCAATCCACATTTTCTATTCAATACATTGAATACCATTTATGGTATTAATCTGAAGTATCCGGAACGTACGTCCGAATTGATCATCAAAGTTTCTCAGCTTCTCCGTTATCAGATGGAATGCAGCGATCGGGAATTTGTCGGTATGGATGATGAGATCGATTTTATCTCAAGTTATATCGAGCTGGAGCGCGAACGGTTAGGCTATCGCACGAAAATTGAATTTGATTATCAAAAAGAAGAAGATATCAATTATCAGATAGCGCCGATGCTTTTGATTACTTTCGTAGAAAATGCTTTTAAACACGGAACCTGCAGTATTGAAGATTGTTTTGTACATATTTCGATCAAGATTGAAAAAGGGAACTTATATTTGCATGTACGGAATTCTGTTCCCGTTAAGAAAAGGAATGTTTTTTCGGCGAAAATAGGTCTGGAAAATACAATAGCGCGGTTAAAGCTTTTGTATCCTAATCGGTATACGTTAACGACAAATTCCCAAAAAGAGGAGTATGAGGTGTCATTGGTTATAAATCTTTAAACAATGAATAAAAATAGCTGTATTGTGGTTGATGACGAACCTGCGGCGCATTATGTACTGGTAAATTATATTGAAAGAAGTACTGATCTGCAGTTGGTCGCTCAGTGTTATAATGCTTTTGAGGCATTGGAGTTTCTTCGGGAGAACAAAGTAGATTTAATCTTCCTGGATATTGAAATGCCCGAAATTAATGGGATGGAGTTTCTGAAGATGCTGGATAACCCACCCAAAACGATTTTGACAACAGCATATTCTGAATACGCATTGGAGAGTTATGATTACGGCGTTGTTGATTATCTGTTAAAACCTATTTCATTTCCTCGTTTTTTTAAGGCTGTTCAACGTTTTTTATCCTATAACATGGCTGTTTCGCCCCAGGAAGAAGAACCCAAATCAATTAGTATACGCATGGATGGCCGTATTATTGACGTTAAATTATCGCAGATCGATTTTATCCAGAGCTTTGGCAATTACGTGAAAATTGTCACTCCTAGTCAGACATTTTTGACCGCAAGCACCACCCAGCAAATTCTCACACAGGTGCCGGCATCAAAGTTTATCCGTATCCACAAATCTTACATTGCTTCGATCAATAAGGTGATCAAATATGAGCATGGAATGGTGCAGATCAATAATACGTCCCTACCGGTCGGTATTACTTTCCGTCGGGAGTTACAGGAGCGGCTAGCCAATAAATAGCGCTAAGCTATGTCGTAATTCGATTAGGTATCGCCGTTCTTGTCAATTCACAGCATATCATGTGACAGCATATCATGTGAAGAAGAAAGTTCATTCATTTAGCTGGATGTGCTGATGCTGACGTTGGGTTTATGCAAGACCGGAAAGTTTACTGAATTGGCAATAAAACAATATTCACTTGCTTTTTGATGTAATTCAATGGCCTGTGCAATCATCGTTGCATCTTTTACCCGGACCGAAGGGTTTAGTGTAACTTCTTTAAAACGGCCTTTTCCACATTCTTCTTCAAGCATGATCGCTGTTGCATGGTCTACATATTCTTCTACAATAATTTTATTGACCGAGCAGAAATGCAGGTACCATAACATATGGCAGGAGGACAGGGAGGCAAGCAATAGTTCTTCGGGATTGTGTTTGTTGGGGTCTCCGAGGAACGCTGGATCCGAAGAACCTTCAATCTCAGCTTTGCCGTCAATGGTAATGCGATGGCTTCTTTCGTAGTTTTTATAATGATCGGTTCCGCTGCCGCGATTTCCTGTCCACGTAATTGTGGCGATGTAATTATGCTGTTTCATTTGAAAATAATCGTTTGACGCTGTTGGTGCTAATCTGGAAGCAAGTTAAAAAATATCCCTTTATCCTAAACATAAGCACAATCTCTTCTGCGTAGAATTGACTTTCATATTATTTTTTTTGATCTATTTTTTTTATTAATAATATACTGATTGGTATTTTATTTGTAGGTTTGTACTGATTTTAATGAAATCCAATATTTATGTATAGTACGGTGTTTTCTGTTTTTTTTAAATATACCTTTTGGTATTTTATTTTGTGTTATGATTGGCGTATGTATTGAAATTTTTATCGTAGCCTTTTGGATGGTGGCAACTATACGGGACATACTTGTAAGACCTGTTTTGGTCGTGAATAATTCTGTTAACTAAAAATAGTTCGTATATGGAACAATATGATTTGGTTGTCATTGGGTCTGGCCCAGGCGGCTATGTTGCGGCGATTCGCAGTGCCCAATTGGGGTATAAAACCGCACTTGTAGAGAAATATGATACATTGGGTGGTACCTGTACCAATGTGGGCTGTATTCCCACAAAGGCAATTTTGGATAGTACGCATCACTATGATGAAGCACAGCATCATTTTGCTGCACACGGGATTCAGGTAGCGGGACTATCGGTGGACTTTGATCGACTGTATGCGCGTAAAGATAAAGTGGTGTTGCAAAATACGCAGGGGCTGAATTTCCTGATGAAAAAGAATAAGGTTACGGTGATCCATGGAACGGCTTCTTTTCTCAATAATTCAACGGTGGAGATTGCTACGTCGGCGGGGGAGCGGCTGTCCCTTGGAGCAAAGAAATTTATCATCGCTACAGGTTCCAAGCCAGCGACAGTTCCGGGAGTAACCATAGACAAAAAACGTATCATCAGCTCAACAGAGGCGTTGTCCTTGCAAGAGAAACCAGATAAAATCGTTATTATCGGTGGCGGTGTAATTGGGGTAGAGATGGCATCCATATTCAATAGATTGGGGTGTGAGGTCACGATTATCGAATATGCCGATCGCCTCCTTGCCAATATGGATCATGAATTGGGGGATGCCTTGAAAAAGATACTGCTGCATGATGGCATTAAAATTTTGCTTGAACAGGCTGTTTACAAAACAGAAAATATAGGCGCTGCGGCAAACGTTTTCTTTAGGGATCGAGTTGGTAACGAGCAGCAGTTACAGGCGGATTATATTTTGGTCGCTGTCGGGCGGAAAGCATTTACAGCGGGGCTTGGTTTGGAGAATACAGCTGTTCAACTGGATGCCAGAGGGATGATCGTTACCAACAAGCAGCTACAGACGGCCGTTCCCCACATTTATGCTATTGGTGATGTGATCGGCGGGGCAATGCTGGCTCATAAAGCTGAAGAGGAAGCAATCTTTGTTGTCGAACATATGGACGGCCAAAAACCAAAGATACATTACGATCGGATCCCGAGTGTGGTTTATACCTGGCCCGAAGTGGCTTCCGTTGGCGCAACAGAAGAGGAGCTCAAAGCAAAGGGTATAACGTATACGATTGGGAAATTCCCGTTTTCCGCCAATGCCCGTGCCCGCGCGGGGATGGATACGCAAGGTTTTGTAAAGGTGTTGGCCGATCCAAAATATGGCGAACTATTGGGAGTTCATATCATTGGAGCACGTGCCGCCGATCTGATCGCTCAAGGTGTTTTGGGCTTGGAATATGAGATCACTGCCGATAGCATGTCAAGAGTGTCTTATGCACATCCTACTTATTCGGAGGTCTTGAAGGAAGCGCATACCATTGCTTCGGGGCGGCCATCCGTAAATATATAAGTATCCTATGCGTCTTTTCGGCGAAGAACAAAACGTATTTCTTTTAGAAGAGCTAAGCGTATTCCCTTCGTAGAAAAGGCGCTGCTTGTCTATTTTTTTGGATACAAACATCAATTTATCTATGTTTGTTCTGTATCATCCTTTAATTTATGGACAAACAGCTATTGTTGGACAGTATTCAGAAAGAGATCGACCTCACGGAAGATGAAATCGTACGCCTATTGGCTGTTGTGAAATCCAAAAAAGTGAAGAAGAAACAATATTTGCTGCTGGAGGGCGATCTGAGCAGGTATGCTCTTTTTGTCGCTTCGGGTTGTCTACGAAGTTATTGCGTGGATGAAAACGGCTTTCAGTATATTCAACAGTTTGCTCCCGAAGGCTGGTGGATCGGCGATATGTATAGTTTGGTAACCGGAAAACCGGGCAACTTATACATTGATGCGGTATTTGAATCTGAGGTATGGATGATTTCCAAAGTAGACCTGCATCGGCTCTATCAGGAGATTCCGAAACTGAATGTCTATTTTCGGATACTTGCCGAAAATGCATTGGTTTATTATCAAAGTCGATCGATGGAGAATCTCCGTCTAGCTGCCAAAGAACGTTACGAAAAGTTCTGTACACGTTATCCTACATTGATCGACTGTCTTCCGCAGAAACAAGTTGCGGCATATATTGGCGTTACGCCCGAATTTTTAAGTAAAATGCTGCATCAATAGCGGAAATCGGACTATCGGCAAGAAATTGCCCGGTGATCTACCATTTCTCTTTTAACAGCGTTTCCAATTGACCGATTTCTTCCTGATACATGGTTTTCTTTCTCGTTCCAAAGTAAAGTATATTCTCCACGGGAGAAGTCCCTTCCCAGATTAGTTTTATTTTTCCGGATGCAAGTGCTTCGGCACAAAGAAAGTCGGGAACAATGGAAAAACCAGTATTGTTGCTCAAGCAGCGTATGATTGAGCTGATATTTGGGACGATATAATTGGGACTGAAGTCTGGATGTTCGCCAAAGTGTGTCGACCAATAGTTTTTTAAATGATCCATATCGGCAGCCGTGCTATACCACAATTGTTTTTTCAGGAGTTGAGCTGCTTCCTTAATTTTATTGTCGCTCAGTAGTGACTCGAGTGTGGATGTGTCGGTCTGACAACCTGCAATCAAGACAATGCGCTCTTTTGAGAAAGCTTCATATTGTAGATTCTGCTGGTTTCCTTTTTGAGGTGTAATAATAAGATCCAATAAACCATTATCAAGATCCTGCTGCATCTGAGGATATTCTCCAAATTTGATAATTAAATTAAAGGGGAGCTGTGCAATATGTTCTTCCAGCGTGTATTGAAAGGTCTCAAAACACATTCCGATACTGATTGTGACACGTTCGTCCAATGCACGCTTGTGAAAATGCTGTTCACCGGTTTCTAGTTTTTTAAGTGGGTCAATAACATAGTTGTACAAGATTTTCCCCTTTTCGGTCGGCACCATTCTTCGCGCAGATCGATCAAAAAGCTTGTGGCCGGTAAAGGCTTCCAGGGAATTCAGATGTAGGCTGACACCAGGTTGAGAAATAAACAATTCCTGTGCAGCTGCAGATAATGTTCCGGTTTCATAGATTGCCTTAAATGTACGAAGCCATTCTAAGTTCCATTTCATAGTTATTATTTTTATGATACAAATATACAATTTAAATTATTTGTATGATTTAAAAATATGATAGAAATTTGTGTTATCAATAAGAAAAATTATAGAAATGAAAATATTTATTATCAACGGCGGACAGAAATTCGCACACTCGGGTGGTTCTTTCAATACCACAATAACAAATTGGACTGTTGAAACATTGGCTGAAAATGGACTTGAAACAAGGGTAACCAATATCAACGATGATTTTGATCCAATGGTTGAAGTTGAAAATTTTAAATGGGCAGACATTATCGTTTACCATTTTCCTGTATGGTGGTTTCAGGTTCCGAACCGTCTGAAGCTCTATATCGATGAAGTTTTTACGGCGGGTCACAACAACGGTATCTATAAAAATGATGGTCGTTCACGTAAGAATCCGGCCATTAATTATGGTACCGGAGGTTTGATGCATGGTAAAAAATACTTGGTGACTTCGAGCTGGAATGCTCCTGAGACAGCCTTTACAATGGAAAATGAGTTTTTTGATCAGCATTCCGTTGATGCTGGTGTTTTATTCGGGTTTCACAAGATGAATCAGTTTGCAGGATTGGAACATCTGGGAAGCTTCCATTTTCATGATATGGAGAAGGGTGCGTCTCAAGAACGTGTCGACAATTACGAAAAGGAATATAAACAATATTTGGAAGAGGTCTTCCATTTGGAAACTACGTTGAACTAAAAATTTATTGATCGATAAATCGCTTTATCCATGGCGTTATTGCGATGAAAAGAGTAAATTACCAAAATAAAAATCAATAACATGAAGGTATATTTAACCGCAATTTTAAAGGCAGTTCCCGCACATCGGGAAGAAGTATTGGCATTATTGTTAGAAATGGTCGAAGCAAGTAGAAAGGAAGAAGCTTGTATACAGTACGATCTGCACCAGGTAAATAGTGATGAAAACCAGTTTATATTTTATGAAATCTGGGAAGATCAGGCGGGCTTGGATGGGCATAATCAACAACCTTATATTGTCGCATTCGGAAAAGTTGCCGCTGAAAAATTGCAGGAAGCGCCTCAAATTATATTAATGAATAAAATCGCTTAATTTACAATGTGGCCTGTAAGGACCTTATTGAAAAGATAGCAAAGAATATCATGTAGTGGATGATGTGTACAGGCGGAAGATATTAACTATAATTGAAGTATTGGTGGGTACCAAAATCATTTGTGTTGCCTTGAATAAGCTTGTTTTATTCTGATTTAGTGACGCGAATGATTTTGTTGGTACCTTGCTGAACAGCGACATCGACTTTATTTCGTTGTGTGTAGCTCTGTTGCAGGAGGTTCAATTTTTTGGCCAGTTGACCATCCTGATTGTCCAGCCAGAAGGTCGCAGCCATAATACCAATTTGAACTCTATAACTGGAATCAGTTTCCGGAACAAGCTGCTCGATAACCTGATGTTGATACCAAGTCAGATTTTTGTTTTCTTTTTGGGAAATACAGGCATGTAGGAAAATTGCCAGAAGGGCTAGATAGCCCATTTTTAAAAGTTGACCGCGTCTTAGGTTCATCAATAGTTTTTTTGTGTTACACCAAATCTACTATTTTTTATCCAACGAATGAATTACTGCTGTAAATTTTTACGCTCCTGTTTAGACAGAAACCCTTCATTTACTTATTAGACTTCTCGTGTATGCACATTCAAGTAAATCTAAAAATGTATGAAGTTTGCTGTTCATTTCGCGGTAATCAAAAGTCTTAATTTCTTCAGGTGATTGCACAAATTGGAGCGATTGGCTTTGAAGAAAGAGATCTTCTTCTGCATCTATCAAGAGCCGGACGACTTCAGGAGTGAGTTCCATATGGCATTGAAATCCGTAGACGAGATTTGTATAGCGAACAATTTGTCGAGGGCAGCCGACGCTGCTTGCTAAGATTTTACTTTCAGGGGTAAGTCCAGGCATATCGTTGTGCCAATGTCCGACCGGTAATGGGCTGCCAAAATGTGCTATTTTGCTGTCATTTATTCCTTCCTCTGTGAGCGTGATGGGGAAAACTCCAATTTCTTTTTGCGGACTATGTCTGTACGTTGCCGACAGCGCTTCGCCAATCAATTGTGCGCCCAGACATATACCAACAACCGCCTTGCCGGCATCAATACATTGGCGGATAAAAGCGATTTCGACCTTAGCGTCAAAATAAGGGTATTCGGACGGGGATGAATCTGGGCTTTGAGGTCCGCCCATAATGATCAACACATCGATGGAATCTATTTCTTTTGGAAGGGGATCTTGTTGATAAACATGGGAGAAAGTAACTGAATGTTGCTGTTTTTCTGCCCAGGTTAAATAGGCCCCGGGTGCTTCAAAAACTTCGTGTTGTATAAAATGTATCCGCATTGGTTTTTATGTTATAGGTTCTCATTCCAGTAATAACTATCTGCTGTAGGACGCTGTCCAAAAATTGCCGTGCCTACTCTGACAATCGTAGCGCCTTCCGCTATCGCGATCTCTAAATCTCCGCTCATGCCCATTGACAATTCTTGCATCGATACACCTGGAATAGCTAGGGCTATAATTTGTCGTTGAATTTGTTTGAGCAATTTAAAACAGGCACGTACCTGTTCGGCCTCGGCACTCAATATACCGATAGTCATCAGTCCTTTAATCTTTAGTGTGCTTAATGTTGCTATTTGCTGAACCAGGCCGATCACTTCCCCTGGGGCAGCGCCGTACTTGCTCTCTTCGAAGGAAGTATTTACCTGGATGAGCACTTCCATGGTTTTATCTTCCTTTAAAAGTCGCTGATGCAATTTTTCGGCGAGATCTATACGATCGATCGAATGGATGCAGGATACGTTGCATTTGAGCAGGTCCTTGATCTTATTGGTTTGAAGATGACCAATAAAATGATTGACATGGGGAACAGCGTTTAAATATTCAAATTTGTCTTTCAGTTCCTGCACTTTATTTTCAGCAATTAGGGTTTGACCAGCTTGCAGTGCGATTTCTATACGTTCGGCAGGTACGGTTTTAGTGGCCAGCAATAATTTTACCTCGTGGGGATCGCGACGGTTTGTTTTGCAGGCTTCGTCTATACGTTTTTGTATGACCTGTATATTTTCTGCTATAAACTCATGCATGGTGCGGTTGTACTGTTTTTTTCATCATGATATCTATTTGTTTATCGTCACCCAGTTGAAAAATATGCTGGTCGAACGCGACAAAACCATTTTTCTGATAGAAATTGATTGCCCGCAAGTTTTTTTCCCAAACACCAAGCCAGATAAATGAAGCTGCTTTTATTTGGGCTAAGGCTAGCGCTTTTTCAAACAATAACTGTCCCACTTTTCTACCATGAAATTCCTGTAATACATAGATGCGCTCAATTTCTAATGCCTGCGGGCACTGTTGTTCGGTCTGCGCCTGTCCGGTATTTACTTTTAGGTAGCCAATAACATCATTTTTCAAGACGGCAAAGTAAAATTCAGATTCGTTATCGCAGAGCTCGGACAATAATTTTTCATTTGAAAACCCTTCGGCCAGATAGGTATTCATATTCTCTTCGGTGTTTGTGTCTGAAAAGGTCTGAATAAATGTTGCTTTTCCTATTTCCTGCAGCAGGTCAATATCGGTTAGTTTTACCTGTGTGATTTCTATGTCAGTGTTTGTGTTCATTTTTTTTCGTTACTTATTGATCCATTTTTCATTGCTGCGGCAATATTTCTTTCGAGCTCATTGTCGCTATTTTTTAAAAAATCACGGATACGCTGTCTTTCTGTTTCACTTTTATTTTGACTTAATTTTTTTTGGCCCTGTAAATCTGTAACGACAAGCTCGAAGGCAACGATACCCTGCATCATACCACTTTTAAAACGATCGGAGAGGCTGTTCCATTGCGTTAGATAGGCTTCGTCATAACTGAGGATCATCTGCTCTAAGGCCCTGTTTTTTGCTTTTTCGTCTGTAAGAATGGAGGCAAGTCCATAGGCATGTACAGCGATGTAATCCCAGGTTGGCACGCTTTCCTTCTTTTCGTAGTGTTGTGGTGAGATATAAGCATGTGGTTCGGAGAAAATAACCAATGACGGCGTATTTTCGATATAATTTGTTTGCTCGTTTGCGCGAGCGAAGTGTGATGTTAAAAGCAACTGATCTTTATCCGTACGGATATGGAAGGGGAGCTGTGTGGCTATTGGAATCCCCTCTTTAATCGATACAATGGTCGCAAAACTATACTGTTGCATAAATTCAACCTTTTCTGCGTAATCCTCGAACTGGAAATGTTTGGGTACATACATGCAAATAGCTATTTCTTGATTTAATCCAAAATTACAGTCAATAGATGCAACTGAGCTAGTCCAATTTGAATAATGTAGCTGGTCCAGTTGTTCATTTATTGCGCTTGCTTAAGTATATTTACGCTGAAAGATAAGCAAAGAAAGGTGTAGGAAATGGAAAAATATGAGCTAAGACGTTTAGAAATAGGAGAATGGCATGAATATAAAAAAATTAGACTGGAGGCCTTATTTTCTACCCCTGAGGTGTTTGGAAGCAATTATCAAAAAGAAGCAGGGTACAGTGATGCAGAATGGATGGCCTTGCTTGATAATCCCAAATGTGCGATGTTCGGCTTGTATAACCTGGGAATATTGGTCGGGCTGACTGGTGTTGTATTGGATAGAGCAGATGAGTCAAACGCGATTTTGATCGCTTCTTTCATTCAGGAGAGTTATAGAGGCCGGGGTTTATCCCGCTTGTTTTATGAAGCGCGTATCGCATGGGCACGTGAGCAAGGATGTGGTCAGATTACGGTATCCCATCGGGTGGGGAACGATGCGTCTAAAGCAGCGAATCAGTCATTTCATTTTAAATACACGCAATCCAGGGATGTCGTTTGGCCTGACGGAGTCGAAGCCGAAGAGCTAATCTATGTTTTACATCTTTAGTGAACAAGCTCACAACAGTGGATGAATTCAACAGGGCATTCATACCGGTCAAAATACATCAACTATTCTTTGCCAGTAATCAGCTAAAGAAGTGTGCTTTCAGATCAGTTATTGTGCGAGCTGTTGGGCATTTTTGGATTATATTGTTGTACATGGTCAACTTTGGCAAATAGGTGTGGGCCATTCATTTCAATTCCTGCAGCTAGAAAGTCATCTAAGATCGATTGAAAAATTTCAGATTTTGCCAGTTCAATTTCTCCAGATTTAGCGATATACACATTCAGTTCATACAGGACATAGAAGTCGTCTAATTTTTTTTGTAAGACAAATGGTGCGGGGTTAAGGTTGACTCTTTTTATTCGGGGTGGGATGCTCAGCAGCAGTTCGTGGATACGTTGCCAAGGTTCTTCGTAACCGACTGTCAATTCCACCTGAAAGCAGATTCCATCTTCTGAGAAGGTTGAATAATTGACGGTATTTCCGGAAAGTACCGAGGAATTGGGGATGGTAATTTCTTCATTTTTTATCGTTCGAAGCCTTGTTACCAGTGGTGATTTTTCGATAACAACGCCTGTTTTGTCGGCGATAGTGATACGGTCTCCGATACGGAAAGGACGCATATAGGTGATGACAAGTCCCGCTATGATATTGGAAATTGCAGAAGATGATCCTAACGAAAATAGGACACCTATAAATACGGATATTCCTTTAAAGATATCTGAATTTGCACCGGGTAAATACGGGAATATGAGCACCAGTGTGAAGGCTTGGAGCAGAAAGCGAACAATAGTAAAGGTAGGCATGGCAAAATCGCGATGAAAGCCATTAACCTCTAATTTGCCTTTGTCAATTTCGCTAAAGATATACTTTATGAATCGAACGGCATACCGCATGACAACGAGTATGACAAATACAGTAATCAGATTGGGAATATAATCCCAAATTGCCAAAACTGCAGTCTTCAGGGGCTTTGTAAAAAGTCCAATGAGATTGGATGCCCAGCTCTGTGTAAATGGAAAAACACTGAAGACAATCGGCAGCATGATAAAGGCAATGAGTACGATCAAGCCCCAACGTAAGATATTTATGGCATTAATAAACATCCGTGTTTTTTGTACAGAGGTGACAAGGACGTAATTTTTGATCTTAATGTCTTTGATCCGCTGTGTTCTTTCTGTCAATATACGTCGCGTACCATATTTTTTCAATTTGTTTATCAATAGAATCAATATCGAAAAAACGACTAGAATGAGAAATACAAGCCCAATACGGGTAAGAAGTTTTGTAATGCTGTTATCAGCACGTTCCGTTTTGATTGAATCCTGAATTCTTTTTAGGTAGTTTGCCGCAATCTCTTCTTTGCTTTTTCCTTCAAGAAGGGCATCGAGTTCTGTGACGGAAGTTATGACGAGATCTTTATAAACGATGTCGGCACTTATTTCGCTGTTTTCGATTTTAAAGGAATCTACTTTCACAAAATCGTCTTCATATAGATTATGAATTCTGCTGACCACATTGTAGGCGCGGTCTTTGGCTAATGATGATCCAAGTTTATTATAGATATAGAATAGCGTATCCTGAAATGGCGCGACCGCATATCTTTTTGTGTTTTTTTTGATGGAGTCTACTTTAACTTTCAGCTGCTGCTTCCGAAGGTTATTTTCTTCGTCAAACTCATTCAGCTGCTGTTTTAAATTTTCTTTTTTGGGGCTATTTTGACTTTTAAGATCGGCAATTTCATGCTGAAGCTTTACCCGTTCAAGAGAATCATTAATTTGCTGTTGTCTAATTCCGTTCAGTAGGGAACTTAGATCCAATTCTTTTTTATTGACCGAATCTGTTTCTTGTGCATAAAGCGGTGCGCTCGTTGAAAATAGACAAGATATAGTTATTAAGAAATAAACGTAAATACTTCTCATCGTGTTATTGGTAAAATTGAATGCCGATGTTTACTAGGTTATTTTGCGCATAACGATCGGACAGGTTCTCAAAGATAATAATTATCTCGATTAGACGGCAGATCGTCAAATATGATATAAATTGAAGGTAAAATGATACGATGCGACAGCTGAATTTAACTTATTCCGACTTTCTTTGTTAAAACGATTGAGCATATGCTTAATACGAAAAACTGTATAGCTAATTTTATCTAAAAAATATGATTAAACTTTTTCAAAAATCTATTTATGCAATGAACAAACTTGGGAAGATAGGTCTCTGTGTTATTGTAGCCTGTGTTTCCACTGTTTTAGATGGACAAGCCCAAGAACGCAAAGCTCCGGCTTATCCATTGATTACACACAACCCCAATTTTAGTATATGGTCAATGACAGATCAGCTTCATGCATCGACAACAAAGCACTGGACAGACGCTGATCATTCGCTGTTGGGCTTAATTGATGTTGATGGTCATATTTATCGTTTTCTTGGCAAAGAGGAACCGAGTTATGCGATTATTTTACCGACTGCCGAAGATAAATCTTATACGGTACAGTATACAGAATCAAAACCTCAAGGTGGCTGGGAATCTTCCGCTTATAATACGGATACGTGGAAATCGGGACTTGCACCCATAGGTGATGACGAGAAGCAGGTAAAAACCCTTTGGAAATCGGACGATATCTGGGTGAGACGTGAGTTTTCCGTAGCGGATCCGAAGGGTATTAATGAGTTGTTTTTAAAACTCAATCACGATGATAACATAGACGTATTTTTGAATGGGAAGAAGGTTTACGAAAAAGTAGGTTGGACCAACAACTTCCAGTATATACCGATTGACAAGGCGAATTTGAAGGCTGGGCAAAATAATATTGCCATCCATTTGAAGAATAGTGCTGGCGGTCGTTATCTCGATTTTGGTTTGGTTGACAGGCTTAAAGAGCGTGGGGCACGGATTCAAGAAGCCGTGCAAAAAGATGTAGAAATAACAGCGACGCGTACGGTTTATAACTTTCAGGCAGGTAAGGTTGATCTAAAATTAACCTTTACGTCGCCTTTGCTTATGGATGATCTGAATTTATTGGCTCGACCGGTAAGCTATATCACGTATAACGTCAAAGCAAACGATGGCAAGCAGCATGCGGTTAAAGTTTTTCTAAGCGCATCCACAAATATTGCGGTGTATAAACCTTCACAGGAGGTGATTGCCGAAAAATATGAGACAGCAAAATTGTCTGTGCTAAAAACGGGAACGGTCGAACAGCCTATTCTGCAGAAAGGGGCCGATGATATGCGGATAGACTGGGGGTATTTTTATGTTGCTGCGCCGAAGCGGGATAAAACGCAACAGTTTATTAGTCCGAGAGGCGGAGCCGTAGACGCCTTTAGAAAGGGAACAACGACATCGGTAAAAACTGTTAAGGGGACATCACTTGCGCTGAACACGGTCATTCCATTTGGCAATGTGGGGGCGAAAGCGGAGGAACGTTTTGTAGAGGTTGGGTACGATGAAATTTATGCGATTCAGTATTTCAAAAATAATTTGAGACCATGGTGGAACAACTCCGGTAAAGAAACGATGGAAAATCAGCTGACTTTGGCTGCAGATGAGTATCGTAAGGTACTCGATAAGTGCGTGGCATTCGACAAAACAGTGTATGCAGATGCGCTAAAATCGGGTGGAAAAGAGTATGCACACCTTAGCGTTCTCGCTTATCGTCAAAGTATTGCAGCACATACCTTGGTGAAAAGTCCACAAAACGAACTATTATGGCTTTCCAAAGAAAATAATAGTGGCGGATTCATCAATACGGTCGATGTCACTTATCCTTCAGCGCCATTGTATCTGATCTATAATCCGGAGTTGTTGAAAGGGATGTTAAGTGGAATATTTTATTTTAGTGAGAGCGGTAAATATCCCTATCCTTGGGCAGCGCACGATTTGGGTACGTATCCATTGGCCAATGGTCAAACCTATGGTGAACCTATGCCTGTGGAGGAATCGGGCAATATGATTATTTTAACTGCTGCAATCGCAAAAGTGCAAGGGAATGCTGACTATGCCAGGAAGCATTGGAAAACATTGACAACATGGGTAGATTATCTCGTTAAAGATGGTTTTGACCCTAAAACGCAGCTCTGTACAGATGATTTTGCCGGTCACCTTGCACGAAATGCCAATTTATCTGTTAAGGCTATCGTTGGTATTGCTTGTTATGCGCAGCTAGCGGAGGCCATTGGTGAAACCGCAATAGCAAAAAAATACCGTGCAATTGCCGAGGAAATGGTTCCGAAATGGATGGAAATGGCAGATGCCGGTGATCATTATGCACTGACATTTGATGATAAAAATACCTGGAGTCAAAAATATAATTTGATCTGGGACAAAGTGTTGGGATTGAATCTGTTTCCACAAAAAGTGTATGATACAGAAATTAAGTATTATCTGACCAAGCAAAATAGATTCGGCATACCATTGGATAGCCGTAAAGCATACACAAAAAATGACTGGATTCTTTGGACGGCATCGTTTGCTCCATCAAGAGAAGCATTTGAAGCTTTGATAAAACCAGTCTATAATCATGCGATTCAAACGGAATCCCGTGTCCCATTAAATGATTTTTATGATTCGACTACGGGGATCCGTGAAAACTTCAAGGCGCGTAGTGTTGTTGGAGGTTTTTACATGAAACTTTTAGCGGATATCATGAAACAGAAATAAATGAGGAAAATGAGTAGGAGACGGGAGTCCACAATGAAATATTTAGTTTGTGTTTAGTTAATAAGACGGCGGGCAATTAAAGAATTGCTCGCCGTTTGTTTATAGGGTTATGCGTTTCAATATCTCGTATTTTACGGTATCGAAATTTGGCTCAACATGGTTCTTTTTTCTGATTTCTGTTGAAATACGTGTTGTCTTGCAAGTTCTGTATTGTTTTCCTGAAATTTTCACTGCAGTAGAACCTAGAAAGGACGTTAAATATTCCTTTGTTTGCCATTAATATGTCACTGGTATATTCAGGATGACTGTGGTACCAGCAGTTGGGTTTTTGGTGATCTGTACACTTGCTTTCTTGCCCAACAGCTGCATGCGTTCACGACTGATGGTCCCAGAGAGTGAACGATGGGTAATTACAGGAATGTCGGGATTTACTTTACCACTATCTTTAATCGTCACCTGTAGGATATCTTCAGATAACGTAAACTGGATGTCGATACTGCCATCGCCCGTTTCGAGGTTTATGCCATGCAGAATCGCATTTTCAACATAGGGTTGTATGAGCATTGGTGGTAGCATGACCGCACTTAAATCTTGATCTTCAGGTTGTGTGATATGGTAATGAAAGGCATCTTCAAAACGCATTTGCTGCAAGATCAAATAGTTTTCTAAGGTTTCCAGTTCCTCATTTAATGGAACAAGGTTTTCACGGCTTAATTCGAGATTGCTGCGTAGTAGTCGACTGAAACGATTTAAATATTTGATGGCATTTTCCTTCTTATCCAGGCGCATGAAACTCTGTACAGCGGAAAGGGTATTGAAAATAAAGTGCGGTTCCATCTGTGTGCGCAACAACTGCTGCTGCAACAAGACCTTTTCTTTCTCTTGTATGGAACGGCGCTGGCGAAAACTGTAATATAGGAAGAAAAGTATGATGATCAATAAAATAACCGCGAGCGAGGATATGATCAGCCCTAAACGATTTTGTTGTAGCTGGAGTTTATTGATCTTGATATTTTCGTTCAGTATTCGAATAGATTGATCCTTCGCCTGGAGTTGATATAGGGCATTCATTTCTGCGATCGCTTGTGTATTCTCCGATTGGTAAATACCCCTTTGTAATTGCACAAGATGATTCAATACGTCTATTGCGGCTTTATTTTTTCCTTGCAAGCGATAGACGGCTGCTAGACTGTTTTGAAATGTAATTTCGTTGTTGGGAAAGATTAATTTTGGAAACTGCGCTTTAAGTTTGCTGGCTTTTAGGATGAATTTTTCTCCCAAGGCCGGCTTATTTAATGAAACATAGATTGCGGCAACATTACTGTAGTCTACGAATAAATTGTTCATCAATATAGAGGACGCTGTTTGTTGGTGCAAACGTTCATCTATCGCTATTTTTAGCAACTCATAATGTAAAATGGAGTCCGGTTTTTTAGCCGTTTCATAGTATTGGATCTTCGAATCATATAGAAAACTAATGTTGTATTTGTCTGGATTTTTAGCATGTAACTCTTCGAGTTGATGAAGGAAGGGGGCAATATCTTTTGCTGGCCGCTGTAAAGTATTCAGCGTCTGGATCATTTGTACCAATACGCGTTGTCGGTTAATGTGTCCTTCAGGCAGTGAATCAATTAGGGGGAGTACCGAACGATTCATTTTTTCTGCAAGGTTATACTGAAAGGAGCTCAAGTTGTTTTGGGCAGCGGACAGTAATATCGCTGATTTCGCTTCGGTTGACAATCCTGATGCGGTATCCGACAAAACAATCGTGGCGGCTTTGTTGTAATAATAGCCCGCTTCGCGTTGTTTTGCTTCTATGCTGCGGATATTTCCTATACCATTGTAAATAAGAGCTTTGTATTTAGCGTTTCCGGTGGTGGGTTCAATGAGTTCGAGCGCCTGTTGAACAAAAAAAAGAGCCGAATCCTGGCCACTCATAGCATAGAGTCGTGCTAGATAATATTTTACACGGGCAGCGAGTACCGTGTCTTTTTTTACGGTGGCATGCTGGTCCAACTTTAACCAGGCAAGTTTGATGGAATCCCCATTTGCTGCATTTAATCTTTGGTCCTCCAGCGTTTTAATCTCTGCGGCAATAGCATCATGATCGGGCGACAGTGCGTCATTCTTTCGAGCGCAAGCGATCGAAAACAAAGACAGTAGCAGCCAAGGGAAAATGCGGTTCAATAGGCTCATTTTTCAGGAAACAGCTGATTTAAGATCGAGTTTTTTCTGCGTGATGAAATCGGAATTTCCTCTTTGTTTTTTAAGACAATATACTCGGAACGATTGACACCAGAAATATGTGACCTATTAACAAGATAAGATTGATGGGTGCGTAAGAAATAGGGCGGTGGCAATAATTCTTCATAATATTTGAGGGGTTTAGAAATTAACTCCTTGGTACCATCATTTAAAAAGAAAAAAGTATAGGGACCGTCTCCTTTGCAGTACACGATGTTGTGAACGGGGACGATACGTACATGGTGTATGGAAGACAAGGCGATGCTTTCGGGAAGTTCGTTGGCATGTAAAGCTTCTTGCGCCATAGATAAACGCTGCATCCATTGGGGATTGTTTTCGCTTTTACGCCGGTAACGTTCTAATGCCTCGTTTAATTCGGTTTGGTCGACCGGCTTTAAGAGATAATCCAAAGCACCATATTTGATGGCTTTGATTGCAAAATGATTGTAGGCCGTAATGAAAATAATATTCTGTGGAATAGCGATTAGCTTTTTTAGGATGTCAAATGCTGTACCATCACGGAGCTGAATATCCATGAGTATAACGTCTGGTTGTTTCTCTTCAATCAATTTTACTGCATTTGTCACCGTATCACTCCAGCCAACAAGTTCAACATCAGTTTCCTGTTGGACCAAATAGCTGATTTCTTTGCGTACCGCCGGCTCATCCTCGATAATGGCTACTCTGATCATTTATCAATACTTTATAGCCTATAAAAATAATAATTGTAAGTAAGGAAACTGAATCCATTTACAATTCGTTGCAATTATTTACAATCTGGATTTAAGATTCGAGTAGGGGTGAATTGGATTTGATCATTTAAAATTCCAAATAGCAGTTGAAATTTTTATATTTAGTATTGTATAGACCACTAGAAATATGGAGGCTCAGAAGTCATTAAAATCGGTTTTTGCTGGTAGCATTGGTATGATTACCTTGTTTGCAATTGTTGGACAGTTTATCTTAAGTGCTCATACCTCCAAGCTTGACAGGATCGACTATATTATTCAGTTTTTTAGTTATTTTACAATTCTGAGTAATGTAATGGTTATGTTATGCTGTTTTTTTACTATTTGCTGGTCAAAAAGTCGAATGGGCCTATTTTTTACTAGACCCGAAACAATTACTGCCGTAACATTATATATTCTTATTGTCGGAATTATCTATAATACCATACTTCGCTTTTTGTCGCATCCACAGGGTTTATCAATGGTGGTTGACGAATTATTGCATGTGCTCGCTCCTTTGAGTTTTTTCCTTTTTTGGTGGCGTTTTTTGGACAAGGGAACAATCCGGTGGAGTCATATTTTTTATTGGTTGATCTTCCCATTAGTCTATCTTTTTTATACGTTGTGGCATGGTTCGTTTTCTGGATTTTATCCCTATCCTTTTGTCAATGTTTCCGAATTGGGGATGGACAGGGTTATTTTGAACAGCTTTGGAGTAACGTTGGTTTTCATCGTCATTGGTACATTGCTCATTGTATTGGGAAAGTGGCAAAACAAACGGCGTTCTCAACGGATTAAAAAATAAGAAAACTCAAAGCTCTTCGATATTGTTATATCACAAAACGGCGTTTATTTTTTACTTTAATTGAATTGAAAATGGTTATACGATTTTTTATCTGTGTCTCTTTGGTATTATGTGGGATTTGTTGTTTTGGTCAAGTGGATGTTGATAAAATGAGAGCCGAGTACGCGACTGCTGTTCAAAACAAAAAGCTCTGTGAAACGAATCTGAAACTATTGGAAAAAGCTGCCAATTCCGCCACAGAAAAGGGTTATCTCGCGGCTTATGAGATATTATGGGCAAAACATATGGGCAACCCGTTTACAAAATTGGGGCAATTCAAGAAAGGAAAAAAGCTCCTCGAAGAAATGATCATGAAATACCCTGACAATATCGATTTACGTTTTATCCGTTGGAGCGTGCAGACGCACGCACCATCTTTTTTAAGCTATGGTAAAGATAGATTGCGTGATAAAGATTTCTTGGTCAAAAATTTACATAAATTGCCCAATCCAAAGGGCCGAGATGTAATATATACCTATCTGAAAGAAGCGAATGGTTATCTAAAAGGCGAGCATGTGTTTTCGCAGGCCGAATTGAATGAGCTCTCCAAGTAACAAGCTTTCCAAACAAGATTTAGCTATTCCACCAGTTCATTGATGCTGAATAAAAATCTTCGCATAGGCCAAGTTTTTTTTGGACGGAAATTTTCATCTTTGTTAGATCAGTAGCAATTAAACTTTAAATGATGAAACAGATATTTATAAATCTCGCAGTAGCAGATGTGAATAAGTCAATGGATTTTTATACACAATTGGGCTTTACGAACAATCCTCAGTTTTCGGATGAGCAAGGCAAATGTATGGTTTGGAGTGAGCATATTTTTGTTATGCTTTTATCTCCGGATAAGTTTAAAACATTTACGGAAAAACCGCTTGCAGATACAAAAAAACAGATCGCAGGACTATTTTCACTTGCTGTCTCTGGTCTGGATCGTGTGAACGAAATTGTTGATAAAGGACTGAAAGCTGGCGGTATAGAACCCACGCCAATGAAAGACTATGGTTTTATGCAACAGCGAAGTATTGAAGATTTTGATGGGCATACCTGGGAGATATTTTACATGGATATGAGCAAATTTCCAACCGCATAAAAATCACAACGGAATAATCGGTGAAAGCAAGGTCCCTGCAGTAATGTAAGGGACTTTTTCTTTTGATTTTAACGTAGCGAAGCAAGTGTATGCCGACCATTGCCGCGGGCGATTTTTTATAGGAAGTACGAATATTAAATCAGGGTAAGCGAATTATAGTTATGGCTTGTCAAAAACGGATGTGCACCCTACATTTGACGAAATGCTCGTTCGTGTTAGATAAGCGGATCAGTATTAGATCATAAAACTTGACATATGTTTAAAAATAGAAAGCTCAGCAAAAATCCGCTTCATTATGTTTATGCGATAATATGGATTCTTTTATTTGGTTCCATCGCTTATTACGTTTATTCAGGTGCCGCATTTAAACCGGAGAATGGTAAAATCCATTTGGTCGCCATACTTATTGCTTGGGTGGTGGAGTATTTGGGGCTTACAATTACGAGTTTACTATTCCTTCTGTATGGAATTTATCGGGCTATAATAACTGTTTTAGATGACGGAAAGAAGCGATCATAAAAGGATAGCGTTTGGGCGTCTACCCAAAACGCTATCCTTTATTAGTTTTAGATCGTGTTATTCAATAGATCATAAAGACTTTTAATCAAGACTCGATGGACTCCTGCTTGTTTCAAAACGGGTTTTTAAATGCTGTCTTCTTGAGCGGCGCAAACGTGATTTTTTTACAGGATAATGTCTCTTTTTCGTGATATTGTTAAAGATCAGAGCCACCAGGAATAAAATTATGCAACCCGATAGTACTGGACTTAATACATACCAATATCCCATCGATGAAATTTTTGTTCCGCTGCTGACGGCAATGAGTGCTGTTGCTCCACCAGGAGGGTGTAGTGTGCGTGTATGCTGCATACAAACAATGGACAAGGCCACGGCGAAGGGAGCGGTCAGCCAGATAATATCGGGAAGGAGCTGTGCAACGGTAACACCGGCGATTGCAGAAACAACATGCCCACCAATTAAGTTGCGGGGTTGGGCAAGTGGACTTTGTATGGCACCATAAACCAAAACCGAGGAAGCTCCGAAGGAGCCTATCAAAAAGATATTTTCCAGCGAAGGTAAATGAAGAGATTGGATATAAGCGATAATAAATATTCCTACAAAGGCGCCAATAAATGACCAAAAATGTTCCCAAGGATCGACTAACGTCTCTCTATAGATCACATATCTATAGATCCGTAATTGTCGGTGAAGATGCTGTTTCATTTTATTTGCAAATATATATAGACTAAGGGCTTTAAACTTTGCGTATTCTATCTCGATTTTTGAAGAATTTATAACATCCGATTTCTTATGTTGGATGTCACAATACTTTGGACAGTAAAGTCCATCGAAATGATGTCTAATGAATACCTCATATTTATAGACTCATGGTAGTTACAAAGCTTTTATTCCTTGTTCAGATCGAGAAATTTAATGGGCAAAAGTACATTAAAATAATAAAATCTATCTCCTATAATTTAAAATCTCCCTCTAATACTGCTAGTTTTAACGTATACTCTTTTATGGCCACCAGCGCAACTTACAATTTTGTAAGTTGTTCCAGTCTCCAGAAAAACACATTAGTTTTGTTTAAAAAATATACTTTATGGAATTGAAAGATAATATTGTGGGTTTTCACCACCTGTCGATTAAGGCTCAGGATTTTAATAAGACAATTGGATTTTATGAAAATCTCGGTTTTATTATTGTGCATGAATGGTCATTACCCGAGTTTAATTTAGAACGTTGTGCTATGCTTTTTAATGCCTCTATTGGCTATTATTTGGAAATTTGTGATAAGAATGCTGCTATTCCAACGCAGGGAAGAAGGCGTATAGAAGGGGAGGAATATGTCGAGAATGCGCTACTTCATCTGTGTTTTACGGTAGAAGACGCCGAAGATGCCCGAATACAGGCTATCGCCCATGGTGCTCAAGATTTGAGTGATGGAGTATTTCAACTCATACTCAGTCAAGGTAAAAAAGATGTTTTTGTACGAAATAGCCTCGTTTACAGTCCGAATGGGGAAGTGATTGAGTTTTTGGAGCGTGTTGATTTTAGTTAAGGTTAGTCGTTGTTAAACCCAGAAAGCGCCGCCAATAGGGGTTTTAGTTTACGACTTTTATCGGTCAGCGAATAGATTGATGCTGTTTTACTTCGGTCTTTTTGAATGAGTCCGTCCAGTTGTAATTCTTTCAATTGTTTTGTAAGTGTACGATCGCTGACTTGGGGCAGGAGAATTTTGAATTCCGAGTAGTTCGTATCCTGCTCCAGGAGTTTGAATAGAATCGAAAGCTTCCATCGTCCACTGAATAATGCCAGCGTCTTGGAGGCGTTACAGAACTGTTGTAATGCTTTTTCATTGATTGCGTTCGTCGAATTTTCTTTGCGGTCTTTCATAGCAGCTAATATCGATCATTTCTTCTATTATTATCTAGTCGTGTGTCTGATATAAGAATTCATTTGAATAAGTTTAAAAATAAGGATAATACGCTATGCTATGGTTTGAAGTTGAATTGCTTTCTTCTTTTGGCTTTTTGACGGTTTCTTCTTTCTTCTTTTGTTCAACCATATCCATATTCCTGTGATGGGGAGAGAAGCGGCTAGTGTAACGGCTAAGAATACAATAATCTTAGAAGGTAATCCAAATATCGACCCCAAATGAATAGATTTCATCATACGTTGAGCCTGTTGCGCCAAAGGTAATTTTTCTAAAGGGTTATTTTTAAGTAGTTGTCCGGATTTGCTGTCAAAGAAAGCCTGGTTGATCTGTAAAGTTGTATTTGAAAAATTTTCCTTAGTTAATGCAAAAGCTAAGTCCTTCTTTTCGGGAAACGTGATAATTATATTTCCAGAGCTGGGATATAGGCTGTTTAGCTGCTGATAGATCGTATCCAGCACGAGGTAATCTGAAAAAGCCTGATTGTTGATGTTGCTGATCTTCTCTTTTGTTGATTTTTGCGTTGAACCCAATACTTTATAGAATTGTTTATTGTACCAATCGAAACTCCAGGTCAATCCCGTCAAGGTAAAAATAATTAAAAACAAAGATGCGTAAAAACCGCCCACTGCGTGAAAATCCCAGATTTTTCTTTTGAGAGAGGCTGCCATTTTCATCGTTACACGTTGTTTGAGCATGGATTTATTTTTTGGCCACCAAAGGTAAATACCACTTAGGGCAAGAAAGAAAGCCGCTAGAGCTGAGATTCCAGTTAGGGTACTTCCGATTTTTTCGACGAGAAGAAAACGATGGATATCCAAAGTTTTTTGAAAAAAACGGTCACTCTGCCGACCTTTGGATAATAGTGCTCCTGTATAAGGATCTATATATGCATACCAGTATCCGGTCTTTTTTTGTCCATACTGAATACGGAAACTACGGGAAGGATCTGCTGGAATTTCGATGCGAAACAACTTCTTATCCGGAAATATAGCTTCGGCTTTTTGGGAAATATGTGCAAGGGAAAGACGATTGCTTTGTACAGTTACCTGCTGTTCTTTCGGCCATAAAAGTGGGGTAAGCTCTTTTTCAAAGCTCAATAACATCCCTGTCACGCAAACAGTAAAAAAGATTATACCAAATAATAAGCCCAAATAAAGATGCAATTTTCTAAGTATATTTTTTAGGCTTTTTTGTTTAGCTCTTTTATGTGTCATAGATGCGCTGTCAATCGGATGAACAGCGCAAAAATACAGTATTATCAGTAATTATTCTAAATAAACGTAAAGTTTAATCGTACCGTTAATCGTCCCAATCCTCATTATCGTCGTAATACTCTTCTGGTCTTCTGTCAAGAGGTACATCTTTGACCACACGAATCGCAGCATTTCCTAAGTTGACATTCACTAGAAAAGAAGGGACATTCACAGAAAAGTTCCATCGGCCATTGGTCATATAGACATATCCGCCCCGATAAGGATCATAGAATGTTTTGTAATCGCTAAAGTACACATGATGTCTCATGTCGTAGTGATGTGCGCTAGCCCATCTTGGACGCCCATGATCATGTTCGTATGCATGTTTCCAGTATTTGCGATCTTGCTTATCGCGTTCGCGCACATATTTGTCGTACTCTTTTTCCCGTTTTCGAATGTATTTTTCCCGGTCCTTGTTGCCATGCCAGCCATGGTCACCATGTCCTCTGTGTTGTGCTTGTGTTAAAGCTGGCGTCGCCAGAACTAGGCTTAGACAGCCCACCGCAATTGAAATTAGCTTTTTCATTATTCCCAAATTTTCATAGTTATTTTCTAGAATACAAAATCCTTGCCAATTGATCAATGGTTATGTCTGATCTAATTGGTGTTGTCTGCCAAAGCTGCTTGGACTTCTTCTCGAAAGATACTGATTAGCGGGATAAGGCCTGAAATGGCGATAAATTAGATAAAAGCCGTGTCTAATCAAGTTGAATATACATGTGATAATATTCGCCCCCTACTAAAGGAGTTTTTTTGCCGAGTTTGAAACCAATCCTTTCATAGAGTTTTTGTGCATTGGGATTCTCTAGGTCGACGAGCAGGCCAACTTTCTTAAAACCATTTTGCTTGGCATGTGTAATCGCATAATTTAAAAGTTCTGTTCCGATACCTTTGCCCCGTGCCATGGGAGCAACCGCAATTGAATCGATATAAAATTCGTCGCCAGCTGTTTCGGCTTCTGGAATCAAATTATTATTGTACAGTTCCTTCATATGATCCAAAATAGGCTGTCTTAATTCAATAAATCGATCACCATCGTAACCGGTTAATGAGCCTAAAATATGTCCATTGTCGTCAATTGCGACAAACGTATGCTCATAACTATAGAGATTACCTTTTTGCTTGAAGAGCTGCGTTAAGAAATTTACAGCCTCGCTTCGATCTTCTTTTTTGATAAAGCGAAATATAATGTCTTCCATTGCCTGGAGCATAATTTCAGGGACATGATGTGCGTCGCTTTCCTGGGCACTTCTAATGTTATGATGTATATCCATTTTTTTGAAGAATAAAAGCGAAGTTAGTAAACTTAAATGATTTTCGTTAAAGGGCTTTTGATCGGATTTTTTTTCGAAGAAATTTTACTATAACGAGCGATATCTCGCTGAGGGGATAAAGTCGACCGTTTATTGAATGTAATATGAAATGGCTCAATGTATCGATCCTGACGAAAACGGATAACAGTTAATTAAATACTTCTTGTGAAAAAAATATATTGTCCACGTTGGATCGAATATTTGATCAATGTATTTGAATATTGATCGGCTTATATTCATAAGACATTTCTTGTTATTTTTGAATCGTGTTGTTGTCAGTTATACGGCTTTCGGCAGCTTTTTTTGGATTAAAAACAAATTACAATGATTTTAAGAGCGACAGTTTCTGCTTTTTTGGTTGCTATCATCAGCCTAATTGCGACCTTACTTGTACAGAATGCAGATCTAAATATGGTTTATGCTGCATTTTGCTGTTCGCCTTATTTTATTGTTATCGCCTTGGTTTATTTCCATTTTAATTTCTTTCGGAAGAAGTTAAAGGTCTTAGAGAAACCAAAATTCGCTTTTGAACTTGGCTACGGTTTTCTTTTTTATTGCTTATTTTCTTTATTGCTTCCGGTACTTCTTTTTTTATCAACCTTGGGTGATGAATACGAGCATCGGCTTTATGCAGATCTAGGGGGAGTGATTAAGGAAATGTTTCCTTTGATTTTAACACTCAGTATTTTCCTGACATTCTTTAGTAGCGTGATTATCACATGGGCAATAAAATCCTGGAAATATTTGGTTCCGACTTTGCTTGGATATCTTATTTTACTACCGATTATATTCGCGTTCTCAGCGACAATACGTGAGTTTAATGACCTCAGGGAAGAACACCTAACACAAGAGGATAATATCAGAGAAGGGCGCTATAAATGGTTCTGTGCAATGAGTAATCCAGCAGCTTATCCCGTCCAGTTATATAGTGGCCGTTTTATCTTTCCGAAAGATGAAGATTATGAATTTACATTTAGTGAAGGCAATATCGTGAATTATAACGCCGTGTGGGGACAAGCTGGAGGCGGTACATATGAGCAGGTGATGTCATTGCCTAAGGCATTAGACATTACTTGGTATTCCTTTGCTGAAGATGTTTTTTATCGCATGAACGGTCCGATTGATTATAGTAAATTGCGGAGGTTGTTCAGTATACCATACCAAGAAAAAGGAGCGATCAAGACTAATGATGAACATTATAATAAGATTATTTTGGGTTTTGCTCCTGGCGGTGTACTTGTGGTATGGGCCAGTGGGACAGGACGTCGTCAGGTCGAAATCGGTCGTTATCAAGCCGAAAAAGTAGTGATCCATGCTACGGATACATCCAAAGATAATGGAGCTTACGGTAATGTCTTTAATCAGGAATGGCGCGATCAAGTATTGTCCGATACATCGATTATTCCTTCGGATGTTCAACAAGCCATTGCAAATAAACCTATTCCCTATGGCTACTGGGATAAATTACGGCAACGTTATCCTGTACAGCCTAAATTTGTATTGTCTTCTGACATAAAAGCATTTGATGCGGACTTTGAATTTTATAATTCCGAACGTTTTGTCTTTGATGAGCGCCTTCGGGATATGGACATGGCATCTCGAGGTATTCCCAAAGATGTGTACATCAAATGGTATGATCAGCATAATAACCGATGTGCTGCGCGGTTTTTGTTTGATGAAACTGAGACATTTAAGAATTTCGCTTCATTTTTTAATGACAAAAAGGACGTTGGGGCTATGCTGGAGTTCAGTGTTGACACAAAGACTAACATAGCAACAGCGACATTAAGAACCGATAGTGAAAGTAAGCTGCTTTTGAAAACTGAAGTAATCGACTATGGGGAGCATTTCTAAAATTTGGAAGTGAATCTACAGATCTTTTTTCATGTTATAATTTGGTATTTCGACTTCAGTTCTTATTTGTATCTGCTCAGCGATAACTTTAAATCCATTTGCCTCAAAAAAGGGTTTCGCGGTTTTACTTACATCAGCAGTCACGAAAGTTCTTTCTAGTCTTCTTGCTTCATCTTCCAATGTAGTATAAAGTTTTTGAGCAATCCCTTGGCGTTGAAAATCTTTATGGACATACATGACATCGACATAGTTTCCATGATTGAGGGAAGCGAACCCAACCATTTTCTGATTTAGCATAGCTACAATAAAATACTGATCTTCGATTAGCCGATGCCAACGGCCATGATTATTGACGGACGATAACCATGCTGCAATTTGCTCGTTATTATAATCATCTGCGCATACAGTCGCAATAGTTTCAGAAAATAGGATTAACATTTCTTGCAGATCTTGCAATACTCCTTTTCGGAGAATCAATCCCATTGTTTTTGTTTGAATTTTGGTCATCTTTTGTGAAAAGTGTTGAATAAAAGGCTTGATATGCCAAACCTAATGGGTTGCAGTGGTATCAAAAGAAGGCGAAATTTTAATGAAAACGTGTAATTATGTTAAAGTTATAAATATTATATTTATAACCGCAAGTCGGCGATCCGATTTACGAACAATAAGTCAGTATTAACCATTTTCTCGGAGGATTTTGCGTATTAATTTCACAGAATTGTTGAAATTAATTTATCGGTTATGCCAATAGGCAGACAGAGCGTTGAAATTGACCTTTTTCAAGCATGAAGACCATATTTTATTTTTTTGTATTCGTTTCTTTGGTATTGTCAAGCAACTTTAATCATGTATGTGGGCAATCTGTAGTGGAAATAGCTGCAATTAAAAACCCTGTTGTCCAACTGGAGGCTGCTCTTCAGTTGCCTATTAGGTTTGATGGTGATACGATAAAATTGAAAAATGCCTTGGCGCCGTTTTTGGAATTGGCAGACAAAAAAAGAAGTGTTGCTTTAAAATGGGCTTATTATATGCGTATGGCTGACGGTTTCTCAATTGCGTTTGATCGCATAAATTCATCATCTGAGCGCTATTATCGTTTGGCTGAGCAGTTGCTCCGTGTACATCCAGATCCTGAATTAGAAATGTTGGGTTGTGCCCGTGAAGGATATTACAACTTTATCTATAGACGGGTAAAGGAAGCATTTCCGTTCTTTTTACGAGCGAATGATTTAAAATCTAAAGTTACTATCAAAAAAATCCCCATGGTAGTCAAGCATTACCAATTTATGGCGAGTTTCTACAGCTACATTGGTGAACAGGCAAATGCTGTTGCTTATTTAGAGGAAGCGCTACCTTTTACCACGCCGGCTGCACGGGAACGTGTCGATCTGATCAATTCCATTGCTGTATATCTAGCAAAGGACTCGCTCGATCACCAAGCTTTTACCTATTTGAATCGCGCAATGGATGAAGCTAAATTGGCGAAAGATTCGGTTTGGATTGGTATCATTTCGGGTAATTTAGCAGATCATGCATGGCGAAAAGGTGAAAAGGAAAAAGCTATTGGGTTAGTTAAGAAAAATATTGAGCTTTCTATGCGTTATAATGAGCGGAAAGATGCGATGCGTGCAAATCTCAATTTAGCCAATTGGTATATCGAATTGAAAGAATGGAAATTGGCTGAGCAATATGTGATGACCTGTGAAAGTTTGATGGAAGATAAGCCCTATTTTTTAAAATATAAAGTAGAATTAGCAAAATCCAAGTCTAACATCATGCGGGGGTTAGGACGTGGAGGGGAGGAGCTTAAGCAATTGCATTTGTATCTGATGTTGAAAGATTCGTTGGAAAAAAGGATGAATGATAAAGAGATACAGAAAATGCTGTGGCAAAGGGAGTCTGAAAAATACAATCGGACTATACAGGCTACTGAAGAAAAACGGATTCGGACAAAACGCATGTATCAGTTTATAGGCATTGTTCTTCTTTTGATTTTTGCCATAATTGTATTGTTGGTCAATAAGTCGAAAATTAAAATTAAGATGCGGAATACTTTACTAGAAAAAGACCAACTTGCGCTTGCCTATGAAAAACAATTGCTAGATCAGGAGCTAATGATTTTACGAAACTCTTTGACTGAATTTACAGCCACCATCCGGCAGAATGATGTCGTTATCCAGCAACTTAGGCAGGAGGTGGCGAAGATCTCCGAATCTGATCCGGCGTACATCACGCAGGTTACGGATAATTTGAATGCGCTTTTGCAGCAACACATTATGACAGATGAGCGGTGGCAAAAATTCAAACATGTTTTTAACAAAGTGTATCCCGCTTATCTGACACAAATGCGGCAAACTTATCCAAAGGTTACCGAGAATGATCTTAAGATATTAGCGTTGCTCAAATTGGATTTAAGTAATGCGAGTATGAGTGAATTGCTGTGTGTTTCGGTGGAAGCCGTTCGTAAGGCAAAACAACGGTTGAAGAAAAAATTAGAGCAAACCGAAAAGTAAGGGAGATTCACATTTGATCCATGTCTTGAATAAAGGTGATCTCGTATTTGGAGGTTATTTAAATCAAATAGATTAATCAAGTAGAGTTTACCCGATTAATCTATTTGCTAAGAGCGACGAAGCGCTATCGAAATCTATTTCGCATTTTTTGCAGTGACATTAAGTTCAATGTCAACGTTTTGTGCGATCATCCAATCTTGAGGGTTACCTTCTGTACCGTATGTAAGACCCCAATCTTGTCTTTGGATCGTAAATTTAGAATAGAATGTTACTTCATCACCATTGAAAGTAATTTTTGCAGGGAAAGTTACATTCACCGTTTTATCTTTGATGGTTAAGTTACCACTAACTGTATTTGTCGCATCAGCAACAACACTTTTTCCTTGCGCTGCATCAAATGGGCCAACTTTGGTGATTTCGAATTTTGCAGTTGGATATTTTGCTACGTCAAAGAAATCAGCACTTTTTAAATGTGCATCCAGATCTGATGATTTTTTGCCACCGGATGTCGCAGGATCTACAGAAGCTGTATCTGTCAGAATAGAATTGACATCGATAGTGAAAGTACCACCAGTAACTGCGTTATTTTCAGCTGAAAGTGTTCCTTCGCTTTTCAAAACACCATATCTTGGGTTTAAACCGCCTTTATGGTAACCAGTCCATTTTAATGAGCTTTTATCTGCTTCAACAGTGTAAGTCTGTCCTTTTTGTTCAGTTACTTCCTGAGCAGTTGTTGTTGTTGCTTTGTCGCCATTTGTATTTTGACAAGAAGCTAACAACAGGATAAGGGCTAAACCCGAGATTAATTGCTTTTTCATTTTTAATCGTTTTATTTTTTATATGTTTTTTACACTTTATATTTTGCCGCATCAACTGTGCCAATTTGCAACTGCTGATGTTGTCGATACAAAGGTAGATGATAGATAGTTTATTTTTGGTATCAGTTTCCTTAAAGAAACTACTTTCCAAAAAGATAGTGGTCTGTAACTTTATAAATGCGTATTTTTGTAAGAATAAAGAAATCATGTCAGTGGCACCAAGCTTTGCTTGTGTGTTCATTTATCGTTGATCGTATCGGGGATAAGGAAGCCTGTGAGGGTAGAGCGTACATGAATAAAAAAATAATGTAATGAAAAAGGAAGCAACTTTAACGTCGTCAGGTGCATGCAAAACACGTGTGTTGGCCATTAACGATACCATGGAGATTTTGGCCGGAAAATGGAAATTTCATATTATAGGTACCTTATTGTTGGTTGAGAAATTACGTTTTATGGAACTGCTGCGCGAAGTTGAGGGGATAGGTGCGAAGATGTTGTCTAAAGAACTGCAGGATTTAGAAATGAACCAGCTGATCAGAAGAACAGTATTAAATACCAAACCTCTGACGGTGGAGTATGAATTGACCGAATGCGGAAAAACTTTGGGCCCAATCATCGATGAGATTACTAAATGGGGTATAACTTACCGAAGTAAGCTTTATACCAAGAATGGGGAACTGGAAGCAACGACCTAGTATGTAAACACGCCTTTACTTTTAGTGATAAGAGGGAGGATGCCTGTAAAGAACCTGATACGTTGGTAGCAAATCCCTTTGATTATAGGTTATGAAAACGATAATAATTGTAAGTTTGTTCTAGAAATTACAGTCTAACCTACTAAAAAGAAGACAGGATGCGGTTACAACACTTACTTTATTTGTCTCTTGGAGTTTTGAGTATCAGCAGTTGCGGAGTTACCAAAAACGCCCGACACCAAGAGATTCCCTTTGATGAAGGTATCAAAAAAATTAACCATGTGGTTGTTATTTATATGGAAAACCATAGTTTTGACAATCTTTATGGCGAATTCAAGGGAGCCAATGGCATAGCGAATGTCAGAAAGGGTGATTTTTTACAGGTAGACGAGAATGGTGAAGCCTACCAATACCTCCCCGAAATTCCACGTAACAATTCCTTTCCAACCAATCTACCCAATCAATTTTTTAATATAGACCAATATGTACCTTCGGATAAGGCGACGCCCGATGTTACACATCGGTTTTATCATAATCAATTGCAGATCAATGGTGGAAAGATGGATAAATTTGCACTCTATAATGATTCCAAAGGTTTAGCGATGGGCTATTACAATACAGAGAAGCTACCTTTGTATCCGTTTGCCAAAGCCTATACATTATGTGATAATTTCTTTCAGAGTGTATTCGGCGGATCCTATTTAAATCATATTTATATGATTTCTGCGGCTATTCCTGTTTGGCCTGATGCTCCAAGCTCAATGGTTGCTAAACTCGATGCAAATGGAAAGATGATTAAAGATGGTGTAGTTACGCCAGATGGTTATGCAATCAATCATGTGCTTTCTCGCAACAAACCTTATCCTGCGAAATCTGATACTTCCAAATTATTACCTTCTCAGACTATGCCGACCATTGGCGATCGCTTGACAGCGAAAAATGTAAGTTGGGCTTGGTATTCAGAAGGCTGGGATGACGCTGTGGCCGAACGTAAAAATAATTTTGCCTACAATCATGAGCCTTTTTTATATTTTGCTAATTATGAGGATGGTAAGGAAGGACGACAACACATGAAGGATCAAAACGATTTTATCAAGGCCGCAAAAGAAGGAACGCTTCCTAGTGTATCTTTTGTTAAACCAGGTGGGGGCAATGATGAGCATCCTGGAAGTTCGGCAGTCTATTCATCAGAACAACTTGCTGTTAATTTGATCAATGCTGTATTGGAGGGACCGAATGCAAAAGATGCGTTGGTGATTTTGACCTACGATGAATTTGGTGGCTTTTTTGACCATGTTAACCCACCCGTCGTTGACCGCTGGGGACCTGGTAGCCGAATCCCGGCAATTGTCATTGGACCATTTGCTAAGCGTGGTGTAGTGGATCATACGCCGTATGAGACAGTGAGCATCCTTTCATTTATAGAAAAACGCTGGGGAATAGAGCCTCTTGCTGAAAGGGATAAAAAAGCAAATCCCTTTAGAAATGCGCTCGTTTTCAAATAGTCGGTTTTTATATCGAGAGATAGGAAATTGAACTATGTGTAAAAAGGTTGTCGTTTTTATCTTATTGGTTGTAATAGTATTTACCCTCGGATTTACTACAGGGCAGCCTGTTTATACAAAACAAAAAGAGGGCAATGCCCGAGAGCATCTGATTCAGAAAGAAGTACTGGGTCAGATGCTTTCTTTTAAGACATATATCAAGGATACCCTGCAGGCCGAAGTACAGAAAGGTACGGTGGATACGCTACGTCTCAGAAGAGCCTTTTTGACGACAAGGCTACTTTTTAAAAAGTTTGAATGGGCTTCGGAGTATTTTACTGCAGATCTATCCAGAAGGTTAAATGGACCTCCGGTGGAGGAAGTTGAAAATGCGGATTTGTTGGATCCCTCTTTGGCTAGAGGGGTGGAGCCTATTGGATTGCAGGTGATTGAAGAGCTTATCTATCCCACTTACGATAATAGCAATAGGCAAAAGCTAATTCGTGAAATCGAACATTTGATAACCAATACGGATTATTTGATTTCCTATTTTGAAGATCATCAATTGGAGGATTGGCGCATTTTGGATGCTTCGAAACTTGAAGTATTTCGGATTATATCTTTGGGGATTACCGGATTTGATAATGCACTTTCTCGAAATAGTATGATCGAGTCTTCTATGGCGTTAGGCAGCCTACAGCAAATTCTTTTGCAATATGAAGGTAGAAAAGAAACGCTACCATTGATGCTTAAAGGGGCGATCAAATATTTGCAACAACACGCGGAATTTGAATCGTTCGATAGAGCGCAATTCATTACCCAATTTGCCAACAACATCAGTACAGAGATAGCACAGTTGGAACGTAATCTGCCTGGCCCTAAAATCAGATACAATCGAATGCTTCGGCAAGACGTCAATACGATGTTTGATCTGAATGCATTTAATGTAGATGCCTTTAGCCCGGGACCAAAATTTCACTTCAGCAATGAAAAGGCCGTACTGGGAGAGAAATTATTTTATGATGTTGCTTTGTCAGGAACACATACGAGAAGTTGCGCTTCATGCCATCATCCGGACCTTGCATTTACAGATGGGTTGAACTTGCAAGTGGACATTCATGGTTCGGGACGTTTGCTCAAACGTAATACGCCTACTTTGCTCAATGCGGCCTTACAGTCCAACTACTTCTATGATATGCGTTCGTTGACGCTGGAAGATCAGATACACGATGTCATTGGTAATAAGCAGGAAATGGACGGCTCGGTAACTGATATCGTTCAATATGTTTCTTCGGATAAAATCTATCGGTCATTATTTAATAAAGCATTCAATACAGTGGATGGCCCAATCTCAGCAGAGCAGGTAAGCAATGCACTTGCTTCTTACATTCGTGGCCTGACCAAAATCAATAGCCGATTTGATGATTATATGCGTGGGGATAAGAACGCATTGTCCAAATCGGAAGTGAATGGGTTTAATTTATTTATGGGCAAGGGAAAATGTGCGACCTGTCATTTCCTGCCTTTATTCAACGGTGTTACACCGCCCAAATTTATTCAGAGCGAAGTCGAAGTCCTAGGAGTTCCAAAATCCATGAAAGATTCTGTGCTGGATTCGGATTTAGGCTACTATGATATCATTGGTGTTGATTCTTATAAATATGCTTTTAAAATACCTTCTGTCCGGAATGTAAAGAAAACTGCTCCCTATATGCACAATGGGATCTATCGGACGTTGGATGAGGTCATGGAATTTTATAATAATGGGGGTGGGGCAGGACTGGGGATCAAATTATCCAATCAGACATTGTCAGATGAAAATTTGCATCTGAGTGAAAAGGAAATGAAAGATATTATTGCGTTTATGGAAAGTCTCGAAAGCCAATAAAATGACTACGATTCAATATACGCATTCAAGATGGAAAAGCTATTATTTTTACCATATCTTGGTTTGCGGGGATTGATCAACAGTCAAGTTAGTTAGCCTTACTGACTATAGGAATAAACTATAATACATGGAGTAGCCAGTTGTTCCGTCGAGCCATTGCACAAGTTCTTTATGACTATAATGAAAACCGGCTTTTTGGATAGCGGCTTTCGAAATCATATTTATTTCACGATGGCTTATCGTCAGTTTTCTTAATTGATTCTCGGTGGCCCACGCCATTCTTATTTTATACAAAAGACTCGATAGACCTAATTTTCTGTACAGCGGCTGTATGAAGGACTGACCAAAGTAGGCCTCTTCTTTATTCAACAGCAGCATGCTGGTTATCCCAATCATTTTTTCATTTTCGAAAAGACCAAAAACAATGCGTGGGTATCTTATGCGTTCTGCCCAATCCAAGTCAGATAGTTCTATTTCAGGAGGAGTGCTCCGTCTAAAAAGTGTAGGTTCGGTTTGAATTGACTCGATACGCATCGCTTTGTAAAGTGGAGATTCGTTCTCTGCAAGCTGACGGATATGGAATGAACCTGATTGAAATGCTAAAACGGGCTCTGACATAACGTAATTAATGCTGTCTTAATGATTATTTCTAATACTATAACGCGAAAGTATGTATTATTATTTATACTTCAAATGTGGTATAGCATTCCTTCTCAATTGCTGATTCCCGATGATTATGGCGCGACAACTACGACGATAATGCCTGCAAATGAGCAAGCCGCAATTGTATTAAAGCAACACATGATCCTATTCGTTTCAATGTGGCCTTATGCGCAATTAGGACATCAAAATATAAGTTTCACGAGTAGCATTTCCGTAATGGTGCTAAAATATGTAAAGATGCTGAATTATAAGATTAGAACTACAGTAGTTCGGCTATTCTATTTTCTAAGTCTTCTAAATCAAAGGGCTTGGCGAGATAGCTGTCTGCTCCGGCTTGCTGAGCTAGTGTTTCGATATCGGTATTAGCGGATAGATAGATGACAGGGATATTGCAATATAAGGGATGATTTTTGAGCAATCGTGTGGCTTCTACACCGCCTATTTTGGGTATCCAGTTGTCCATTAAAATTAAATCAGGATGTACCTCTTCTACTTTTTCGATAATATCATGAGACGTTTCAGAGACCGCCATATTATAGCCATTTGTTTCGAGGATTATAGTACATATTTCAAGGACATGTTTATCATCGTCCAACATAAGTATTGTTTTGTTTGACATGTTGCAGCTTTAAAAAAGGTGGAGCTAAATTAAATAAAAAGCTATTGCGAGAATAAGGTTAAAATACCGATTCTAATAAGTATAAACCCGTATTTTCGATATATAAAGATGAAAAAGGGAGTTAATTTGCTGGGTTAGTCTAATTTTGAACTTTCAAAAATAGTATTATCTTTATTTTTTAATTAATATCCAATGTTGTCCTGAATTCTAATGAAAAAATACATTTTTATTCCCAATTGGCATTTCATATTGCCGCTATTATTTATCATGGCAGGAAATTGCCTGTTCGCTTTTGAGAAATCGAAACAAGCGTATTTTCAATTGAAAGTATATCATTATGAGAACGATGAGCAGGAGAAAGTCATTGATCAGTATCTTGAATCGGCGTATTTGCCGGCATTGCATCAATTGGGATTTAAAGAGGTCGGGGTATTTAAGCCCTTAGAAAATGCTACTGATCAAGATAGATTGGTTTATGTGTTCATCAGTGCTGCAGACTTCAGTTTGCTGGTTAATTTGGATCAGCGGCTTGCCAAAGATCAAAAATACCTGGAGGCTGGAAAGGCTTATATCGAGGCAGGTTATAGTAATCCTCCTTTCAAAAGGTTGGAGACAATATGGATGAAAGCATTTGAAGGAATGCCCAAATCGGCGCTTCCTAAATTATCTGCTGAAAAAAATAAACGCATTTATGAACTACGCAGTTATGAGGCCGCAACCGAGCAGCTTTCTGCAAATAAGATAGCGATGTTTAACAATGGAGAGATCGATATTTTCAAAAAACTGAATTTTAATGCTGTTTTTTATGGACAGGTGATTGCTGGTAGCACAATGCCCAACCTGATGTATCTGACGGCATTTGAGAACATGGAAGATCGGAATATACATTGGAAAGATTTTGGACCTTTATACAAACCAATGCAGGATTTACCGCAATATCAGAATAACGTTTCCAAAAGTATAAAAGTACTGTTATATCCCACTGCATATTCTGATATTTAGTGGTTGAACTTGTTTATCTTCTCCTAACAAACAAATTGAATTTTTTGCACCAGTCAAAAAAGCTGGCTAACGCCTGTTTGTCCAATTTTTCAAAACTGTAAATCTTATGGGGATAGGGAAGGGCATTCGTATAAATGCCGGTATTTGCTAATATTAGCATCGGATTGCTGTTATTAATTTTGTCAAAATATTTGCCTAGGATGGTGTAGTGTGTTTTAAATAAGGATTCAACAGTTTCGTTATTAGGGACTAATGAAATGGTGTAATCGTAGTCATCATGTTGCATTTTTTCACAGTCGCATATCCTGTTTTTTCCTAAAGCAACTTCATTTCCACTGTCCCAAAGAAAATTTGCGACTTCAAAAAATAAATCGTTTTTGATATGCCCGACGGGCTCAGCGATAAAATATCTCATTCCTTTTCTCTTTTATTTGTGGTGTTCTTCTTGATATTTAATGGACTACAATCTCCTTTCTGTCGGATTTAGATAATCATTAAAGACGCTGTTCGAGTTGTCGCTAACGACGGGCTGAACCAAGCTTTCTAACACAAAGAAATACCAATTCGCTCTAGTTTAAAAGAGATAAAAAGTGGTAAATATTGGACTATTCAAGGTTCCTATTTCGAAAGGTAAGAGCTGTCATACCGGTTACTTTTGAAAATAGACGTGAAAAATATGGATAGTCGTCATAACCTAGCTCTACTGCAATTTCTTTTACAGATTTATTTGAATGGTAGAGCAAACGTTTTGCTTCTAATACAACGCGTTGCTGAATATGATAAGTAACGGGTTTTCCGGTTGTTTTTTTGAGACATTCATTGAGATAGGCCGTTGATATTTTCATTTTCTCTGCATATGCTCTAGGCTGTTTAATGTCAATAAAATCTTTATCTAACAGTGAACTGAACTGTTTGCTGATCAGTTCGAATCTAGACTGTGCATCACTTTTAGTTGATTGGATTAAATACTGCGAGATAATAAGTGCCGCGATGGTATTACAGCTATCTTTCATTAGTGCAGTATATAGTTTTTCATGTCTTCTTTCGTTGATTTTTAAACAGGTGTCTACAGTCTGGGATAAGACCGCCATTGTATCCTGATCGATTTCGATGGGAGCAATCGTCGTAATATCCTTTAGCGCGTTTACGTAGTCTGAGTTTAGGTTTTCTACACTGATCATTAAGACACTAAAAGCGCTGTAATCCATAGCTAAACCCCGATGTACTTGGTAAGGCTGGATGATCATTACGGCGGAGGAGCCTAATTGATAGCGCTGAAAATCTACTTCAAATATTCCATTTCCCTCTTCAAGAATAAAAAACAAGTAGAAATCATCACGATGTGCCTGACTTATCTTAGCTAACTCTAAATTTCTGACAGCATTCCTTTTTATAGCCATTCCCGAATTAAACTCATTAGGAAATGAATTTAATGGGATGGTATTATTTTTTTTTGAGGCTGACGGATTCACGCTCAAATTTAAACATTTGTCAAGATACTAATGATGTTTTTTCTATATCCGGGGTCTTTTTCTCGAAGTTCGAGAATATTGTGTTTTAAATCGATGTTGACATACCATTCCGCGTAATGATGTTTTTCATTTCCGTCGTCAAAGAAAACTTTAGCTTTAATATATTCTTCATCAAAATATTCCGGGTGCCCACTGACGATAAAGGCGGTCGATCCAATATTATCGTGCATTTTAAAGGATGTACCATCAATTTTAAAGAGGCTATTTAAGGCTTTGGTAAAATTGTCACTTAATTTGCCAATCGAATAGAAATTGATCCCTTCGCGATAAAACCTTTGTTTATCGACTTCGGTATCGACAATGCCCAATTTCATGTCGGGACGAAAGGCGATTGCCAAACCAACTATCTCTCTACCCCAATGCCCCTTAGCTTGGACAATATGATGTTCGTCGTCATCTTTCCAGTATTTTGTGACAGTCAGCTGTAAATCTACAAAATCATCGTCTTCACTAACGTCAATCTGTCTCAAATTACTTTGTCCTTTCAAGAAATTCAAAAAGCGCATAATTATCCTGTTAATTTGGTGTTAAGCTCCATGGCGTAGTTATGATACCAGAAGATATACGATAAGTATCATTTGCGCTGGAAGCCTTTGGCTATTGAATTAAATATACTATTTTTTTTAATAAAAAAATAGACTGGAATTAGCTTAATTGCTTAAAAAATGATTTATTTACAAAGGAAGTTTCTTCGCTGTTTTTTCTGATGCGATCTCTTTGGAGATACGTTCATTGATATTGATTTTTGCATGAATAAAAGTGAAGATTACTGTGCCATATTCCCTGGCGTAGCTATTTGTAATGGAGTCGGCCAATATTGATTTGCCGAAGAAAGGACTTGTTATTGCTAGTTCTCTTTCTCGTTCCCAGCGATCTTTAATTCGAATAACATTGCGGTATGGTTTATTCAAATCAAACCAATTGATGTAGTCAGCATTGAATGAAACAGCCTTAATTCCGCGTTTGGAATAGTAGTTTATGGCGCCGGCCTGCCCATAGTTGTCGCAAAGTACAAGGGTATTTTCCGATCTTGGTATTTGGTCATAGAGGCTATCGACTTTGCGTGCAAGTTCTTGCCATCCCAACATATCCGCAAAATCTTGCGGGAGCGGATGCTCTTTACCGTCCTCCCAGGTCAACATACCATACTTTCTGTATTTATCGGGATGGTTCACAAAATATGCCGGATTTCTATTGGGAAATGCAATATTATAGACCGGAAGAAATAGGATCGCAGTTAAAGCGATCAAAATAGGTTTTAAAATCTGACCGGTTTTATTTTCCAAAAGTGATGAAATATAAACTGCGCCAAAAGCAAAATATATAGGGTAAAGACCTATTGCATAATAATCTTTCGCTCTTAGAAATAAGAAGATTCCAAGGGTGATAAAGAATGAGTAGAAGAACAGACGATATGTTTTAAATGCAGGATGTTTCAGAAGTGCATATAATCCAAAAATGAGGACGGGAAAGGTCCCGAAAAAAAACAAAAATTGAGAACGTATGAAGCTCCATCGGTTAACATGGACAAGTTGCGTATCTTGAAGTTCTTTGAAATGAACAAATACAGGAAAGTTATTTTTGTATTGCCATATTATATTGGGAAGGATAATTAGTATGGCGATGAGTATTCCGTAATATAGCTTTTTTTCTGTAAATATTTTTCGCTCCGGAACCAATGCGACTGCGGGGATCAAACCCAAGATCAGAAATACGATGTTATATTTATTTAGAAATCCAAGCGCAAAAACAATAGCCATATAAAATAACCACTTGGATTGTCTGTTGTTTAAATATTTTATTATACAGTAATATATGGAGGTCCAACATAAGACATCAAATGAATTAGGTTGATATAAACCATTCAAACGGAATAGTACAGAAAACATAATACAACAGCTTCCAAAGAACTGTGCAAATAGATTTCCTTTCAGCGATTCTATTGTTTTCCAAACGATAAGAATCGTTAAGGCTCCGAAAAGTGCCGGGAAAAACTTGATCCAAAAGACAGAATTGCCAAGTATTTTGATGAGATAGGAAATCCACGATGTTAATGGTGGTACGGAAAGGTAGCCCCAAGCTAAATGGTTTGCTTGATCTATATGTAAGAATTCATCGCGCTGCAATTCGTAGGTTGGGCTAATCAACTGGTATTGCATAATGAATTTAAAAATGATTAGGCTTATTAGGATAATTCGGTTTTTGAGTGCCATCTGAATCTATGTTTATGGATGTCCTCCACCAATTTACGATTAAAATAGATTCTAAACTTTGTTTTTTAATAGAATCGATTGTTTCAGCTAATTTGGGCAGACAGCTAGCCCACTGTTTTGTCTAAATAAAGGAAATCATCACAAAATTTTTTGAAAACGTAAGACTAAGAATCCCCAAGAAAGTAAACGATAGATCGGCATAAAATGTTATTTTCGTGTAAACCAACAAAACATGAGTATAGCATTAATACTGAATAGGGCCAGGGCCGAGGAGTGGAAGGTAGAAATCAATAAATATTTACCTGAAATAAAGGTGGAGATCTTCCCTGATATTGAAAATTATGATGCGGTCGAATTTGCGCTTTGCTGGAAACCTGAAGCAGATTATTACACTCATTTTCCAAACTTAAAAGTTATCCAGTCTGGGGGCGCCGGAATAGACCACCTTTTTCCCAAAAGTATTTCATCCCATCTCCGCATTTGTAGGATTATCGATCCCATGTTGAAAAGCGATATGTTTGAACATGTTTTGACTTGCTTGATGCATTCGATGAAGAAGTTTTCGGCTTATATAAACGAAAAAGAAAAGAAACATTGGCAGCCCTTGCTATACAAATCAATTGGTGAAACCAGGGTTACTATCTTAGGATTAGGCGAAATTGGTGGTTATGTGGCTGAAAGGTTGGCCCAATTGGGATTCAACGTAAATGGGTGGGCTAATTCACCTAAAAATCTTAAGGGAGTGAATTCGTTTACTGGAATGAAAAGACTTCGTTCTGCCCTTGAAGACACGGATTTTATGGTTAATATCCTACCATTGACCGATGCAACAAAGGGAATTCTAAGTTGTGATTTGTTCAATTTGTGCCCAAAAGAAACTGTACTCGTGAACGTTGGTCGAGGGGAACATCTCGTGGAAAGTGATTTGTTGGATGCAATTGATGGAAAGAAAATTGCCGAAGCATATCTGGATGTATTTCATCAAGAACCATTACCGCAAGATCATCCCTTTTGGGATTGCCCATCCATTGTGATAACCCCGCATGTTGCGAGTAGGACAAATATTGGCTCTTCCGTCTTACAAGTGGTGGATAACTATCGAAGAATGGTTGAGGGGCGACCTTTGCTCAATGAGGTTTCTTTACAAAAAGGTTATTAGCAATTTAAGATGTACGTGGGTTTGCGGCATAATGCATTGATTGGTATTTTATCGGATAAGTTTGCAAAGTTGGTTTGCTGTAAACTTATAGGCAAGTGGATTTTATTTTTTAGATTTATATAGTCAATTATCCTTGCTTTATAGACAATTTATGAAGGTACAAGTATCTACAAACTTTAGGAAACACGCGCGTAAAACAATTTTATCTATTGTTGTGTTTGCGATTACTTACGTTATTCTACTGCTCTTGGCAATAGGTATTACTATTGGTTTTACCATACTTGGAATAATGATTTTCACCGCCAAGCCCATGTTTTACACTGCAATTTTATGTTTGGGCTTACTCGCTACAGGTCTGACTATACTGTTCTTTTTATTAAAATTTGTTTTTGCGTCAACAAAAGTTGATACGGGACATCTTACGCAGATATATGAGCGCGACGAACCACAATTATTCGCACTTATTCATGAGGTCGTAAAAGAAGTTGATACCAGCTTTCCAAAGAAAGTTTTTCTATCGCATGAGGTCAATGCATCTGTATTCTATGACTCTAGTTTTTGGAGTATGTTTTTACCCATTAAGAAAAATCTTCAGATTGGTGTGGGGCTGGTGAATGCAGTTACTCAACAGGAATTAAAGGCTATTCTTGCACACGAGTTTGGACACTTCTCACAAAAGAGCATGAAAGTGGGTAGCTATGTTTACCATGTTAATCAGATTATCTACAATATGCTGTATAAGAATGAATCGCTGGATAATATGTTTGATAAATGGGGCAACATCAGTGGGTACACTGCGATTTTTATTGGCATATCAGTGTTTATTATCCAACAGATTCAGCATATTTTGAAGCATCTTTACGAATATGTAAATCTCAATTATTTGGCATTATCGAGAGAGATGGAATTTCATGCGGATGAGATTGCGGCACATGTTGCCGGTTCCCAGGCTTTGGCTGATTCGCTGCTGCGCTTGAGTTTTGCAAATCATGCACTAAATAATGTGCTTACCTTCTATGATAGCAAATTTTCTGAAAATATCCGCAGTCGCAATATTTATCCCGAGCATCGCTATGTCATGCTCCTGTTTGCGGAACGCAATAGATATCAAGTGCGAAATGGTTTTCCCCAGATCGAATTAGCGACTTTAAAAAAATATGATAAATCGAAATTAAATCTTGAAGATCAATGGTCATCTCATCCGTCGGATGAAGATCGGGTAAAGGCATTACAGCAGCTTAATATTGTCAAGAAAGAAATCAACAACGCACCTGCTATTGAATTGCTAGCTGATCGTGCTGCGGTAACAAACCAGATTTCGGACAAGTTGTTTGCGCAGGTACAGTATCAACATCCCCCTTCGCTGTTAGAAATAGCATCTTTCAGTGCGGATTTTGAAAATCGGATGAACAAGTATGCTGTTGATCAAAGATTCAATGATTTCTATGACTACAATCATCCTGTACGAAAAGGTGAAACGCCAATTTTTCAGGAACGGCCAAAGCCGACTTTTGATGAATTATTTGCCGATAGTAGAGTTGACGCATTATATGAACTTAATAGCCTGAAAAATGATAAGTATGTCGTTGAAGCAATCGGCAAAGGCGAATTAAAGTTAAAGTCGTTTGACTACGATGGTATAAAATATCGTGCTGCGGATGCCTTCGAATTACTGGGGAAAATTGAAGATAATATTGTAGCTACGGAGCATAAAATTACCCTCTATAACCAACAGATCCACTCTTATTTTGCACGCTTAGCGGATAACCAGGGGATGTGTGAAGAGTTTGAACGGAGATATGTTGATTTTGCTTTTTTCGATAAAAATTATGAAGAGGCACAAAAACTTTATGCTGACATGACGGAGAACACCCGGTTTATATTTCAGACTTTGCCTTTCGCAGATATTGAGGCTAGGTTGCGAGACGTCAAACCTATGGAAGGGGAGTTAAAAAAGAAACTGGCAACACTTATGGCACTTCCTGGAAGCAAAGACGAATTGGATGATACGTTGCTTACGTCATTGGACACATATATCAATAGGGAATTAATATATTTTAATGTAGATCGTTACAATGAGGATAATCTTCAAATTCTTTTTAATGCCATCTCGGTCTATAAAAAGTTATTGGATGATCAGCATTTCGCGAAGAAAAAGCACTATTTAGATTTTATGCTTACCCTTGAGGAAGGAAAGGAACAGAAAAAAGAACTGTCGTAATTGCCCTTCTATATTGACGGTTTGTCCCCGCTGTACGTCGAATGAAATGGTTTAATTTTGAGAGACAGTAACCCAATTTTAAATTGGATTTGTTTTATTAAAAACTAAAGTTTTTGTTATGCGGAAATTAATAATGAAAATGTCTATTTCCATCGATGGATTTGTTGCGGGCATCCACGGTGAACTTGATTGGATGTTTAAAAGTGGCGACGATCATTCTAGCGCATGGGTTTTAAATATTTGTGAATCTGCCGGCATTCATCTAATGGGTCGAAAGACCTTTGAAGTAATGGCTTCCTATTGGCCTGCTTCGACAAATCCTTTTGCGGCAGCAATGAATGAAATCCCTAAAGCTGTCTTTACAAAAGAGGGCTATCATCCCAAAACAAAAGATTTCGCAGACAATACAAAGCTTCCTGCGAATTCCTCTTGGATGAATGCCCGGGTTTTTGATGCAGGTCTCATTGAAGGAATTAAAGCACTAAAAGCAGAATCTGGGAAGCCAATATTGGCGCATGGCGGAGCTGAATTTATGCGAAGTTTAATTGAAACCTGATTAATTGACGAGTATCATTTGATCACACATCCAATTGCATTGGGTACTGGGCTGCCCATCTTTGACGGTCTTTCCAAACCCTGTGAACTAAAGCTTATGCACGCGCAGGTTTTTCCAGGTGGTGTTGTCGCACATACCTATTGTCCGGCGTAGAATGAACATACGACATCTAGATGTCGTATGTTCATTCCAGCAGCTAGCTTTTTAGAAATTCAGTGAATCGGCAGAGGGGCCATAACTTGCTGGAAGGGGAATATCATTGAGTCTATAGTAAACACCTAATTGTGCCCTGTGATGTGTAATCTGGTTTAATGAGTGACGAATAGCACCGTATTTGCTCCAGCTTGCCAGTTCATGGCCGTCATTTTTAATGGTCCAGCTTGGAATTAAGTCTTCCTCCTTAGCTGTTTCTAAAGCCTTTTTTCCGGCTTCGTAATCTTCGTCTAATTTTTTTAAGAGATCATCCCGGGTCAATAGACTTGTTGGCACATAAGCACTTTTGGCAAAGTCAAGTTCTGAAGTCTTTAAAATGGTACTTGGCCATTCGAAAACTTCGACTAAGTGGGTTGCCAGACGCATCATTTTCATGCTTTTTTCATGTGGGACATATTCATTCTTGCCTTCAGGAAAAAGTGCGATAAAGTTTTTTGTAATTTGATATTCATTCGCTAATTCTTCTTTTAATTGTGGTAATGTTTCCATGTTTTTTACTGTAATAATTTAAAATTCGATTAGTTATCCTACTAATAGCCTTCGCACTGGAATTGTTTTTTCGTTTAATATTTTTCTTTTCCTACTAAGGTTAAACAAAGATATAATCACAGGGTGACAGCTATGTGTCAGTATGAATTATCGATTTATGATAAAAATAAAATAGTGGCAGTTCTTATTATCTCATGTTGTTGAAAACTTGGACTGCAGAGGTTCGAGTATTTGTTTTTTTTATAACGTTTATTTACGCAAGCGCAGCAAATAATAAAGCAGGTCAAGCGAATTGTAAAAAGGGTGAAAATGAGCATATAGACTAAGTAGATTTGATTGGTAATTAATTAAATAAAATAGAACTATGGGAAATAAGAAAGCAATATTCACTTTTGTAGGCCTGGTATTGGTTGCAGCAATTGGTATCGGTATATGGGCTTACCGTCTTTTGGGAAATATGGAGGCGGATCAGGAAAAAACAGAACAATTATCTTCCCGAATTTTAGCAGGTTTTGGCGATCATACCGCTATTTATAAATATCCAGTACAATTGTCCACAGTAGACTGGGGGAAGAGCTGTCTAATTCTTGAAAATGGCGGTGCCGGTGATTTGGGAATAACTTATAAGGAAAAATGGAACGAGGCATTGGGAACAATAGATAATTATCCCGGTGATGCTGTCAAAGGCATTGTTATGATAGCGATGGACATGCAGGAAAAAGGTGAGTATGTTAATAAAATCGGCCAAAGAGATAAAGCTTATCAGCGCAATTATATCATTAGCTATGTAGATCTCGACAAGAAGGTAGTCATTGCCCGCGATACTCTATATGGTGAGGAGCCGCCTTTGGTGAATCGTTCCTCCGGTTCGGGAGCTGGTGACTTCCCCTCGGAAACAGAAGTTGTAAATTCGGTCAAAAGTAGGTTGAAGTTATAATTTTTTTTTCTTCGTTTATGGAATTTTGATATTCTTCGCATCCCTGCACGAAAGTTGAAGTGCCGGATGAAAGAATCTAGTACTTGGCTTTAGGTAAATTTATCTATTTTAAAAGAATTTAGCCAGTATCTTAAACATGAAATGGAAATCAATTGTTGTATGCTTTTTAGCTGTTCTGTATTCCGTGGTCCTTTGTGGGCAATCGACCTTATTCAATAGTCCGCGTGGATCTTCTGACTATTATATTTATAAACTGAGCCCAGAAGTTTTAAGAAAAATTCACTTGAGAGAGAAGAAATTCGATGAAACTATGCTCAGCGATTTTTTTCTTAAGTATAAGGCCGGAAGTCCACAGCCGACTTTACCTCCTGGTAATTATGTCCAGGTCCGCGCCAGTGGAGCTGATCTCATCTATCAGGAATTGATTAGTGATAACCTATATGTCAAGATTATCCCAGCAGAAACTTTTGCGATTTGTCTATACGATTCGCTGGGAACGATTATAAAAGATGCACAAGTAAAAGTGAAGGGACGTCGCATGTCATTTGATAAGAAGTTTCATTACTATAAAGTTGCCAATGCAAATAATGACGATATTGTCAGTATTGAACATAAGGGTGTCTATCATTACCTGAGTGTAGAGCGGAGTTGGCCTTACAAAGACAGGGTTCCATTATGGAAAGGGATCAAAAATAGCTTGCATAGAACAAAGTTTAAGATTAAGAGGTTCTTTCATAAACAGGAAACTGAACAGACAGAAAGCTTTATGGTTTTTAACAAGCCAATGTATAAGCCAAATGAGCAGGTTAAATTTAAAGCTTATCTTGAGGAAGAAAAATGGAAACCTTACCGTGATTCTATTGCCGTACGTCTGACAGGTGGATATGGGTATGCCAAAGATACCGTTTTGACCCGACTTGCTCCCTATCGTCCGGGAATGTACACCTTTGAATTTAATTTGAAGGGGCTTGGCCTTATCCTTGATAAAGATTATGGGATCTCTTTGGAATCTACAAAAACCAAAGCCGTCTTGCATCAACAGTCTTTCCGATATGAAGATTATGAGTTAAAAAGCCTAAGTTTTAATATGACGTCCGAAAAGACGAAATATGCTAAAGGAGACAGTGTGCGACTGAAACTAAAAGCTTTAAATGAAAATGAAATGCCCATATATGATGGGAAAGTAGATTTGCGTGTTGTGACAAGTCCACTTTATACGCTTGATGTAAAAGCCAATAAGGTTAATTTTATTCCAGATACTTTATGGCAAACGAGCATTTCTCTCGCAGATGTGGCGGAAAAGGAAATTGTATTACCCGATTCAATTTTTCCGGCTGACATTGGTCTTACATTTCGGGCTATTGGCACTTATCTAAGTTCAGATAATGAAAGAATTGAACGAAGTCTCGACCTCAATATACTCAACAGCGAAAAAGAAATTCGTATTGCTGTAAAAGACGGGCATGCAGAGCTGAAGTATTTTGAAAAAGGTGTTGCGATGCCAACAACTGCTCAGCTAATGATATTAGGTGAACATCGCGAAATGCTGAAGACTGAAAATTTGAGTTTACCTAATTTGGTTTCTATACCCTGGCAGGCTGAAGAAATTGTTGTTAAGTCGAATGGATTGAGTAAAAGTGTATATTTAGAGGATCAAGAACAGGCACAACTGAATTATCGGTTTTATCGAACTGCGGATTCGGTGATATTGCATGTCAATAATCCCGCTATGATTCCATTTTGGTATCGTGTCCATCGTGCTGGTCGTACGATTGCTTCGGGTTATCATACCACGTTAAATAGTAAATTTTTAGCCCGTGGAAAAGACGGGTATAGCATGGAAATCACCTATCTTTTTGGAGGAAAATCAAAAGTTATCCAGGAAGAATTACCCTATGTGGAGAAGAATTTAAATTTGGCAGTCAACACGGCGACGACAGTTTATCCGGGGCAGAAGGCTGACGTGGAACTTTCGGTTACGGATAAGAATGGTAAACCTTTGAAGGATGTTGATATTACGGCCTATGGTTTTACCTCAAAATTTAGGTCAGCAACCGCTCCAAATATTACTATGGGTGGTCTGATGCGAAGGGCAAAAGTCTCACAAAATCTTAATTTTAGTTTGGATGATGATGAGAAGGCACATCAGGGAGCTCTTCAAAATTGGGCAAAATGGTCTAAAGACATGCAGTTGGATACGATGGCTTTTTATCGGTTTTTATATCCCAAAGATTATTATCAGGAGTCTCTTCCTTTAGATGCTGTCAAGAGCCAGATTTCCCCTTATGTCGTTGTAAATGGTGTGGTGCAGGGGATACATTTGGTATGGATAGACGGCGTGCTGACTTATGCTAAGCAAGAGCAGCAAAACAACAGCAGTATTTTTGAAGTTGCTCCGGGTCAGCATGATTTTAGATTTAGGACCAAGGATCGCGACATTCGTGTAAGTGGCTTTTATATTGAAAATGGAAAAAAGATCATTGTTTCCTTTAATGCCTCACAGGATACGATTGGTTTTACCTACCCCGAAAAAGCATTCAGTAAAGGCCAGATTTTGGTTTACCAATTACCTAAAGAACAACGTGGCAAGTTCTACGAAAACGAATTGACTGAATTGAAGCGCCAGTTGATTACAGTAACCAACAATTTTGGAGCCTGGCAATTACCCAATAATAATGTGTTGATTGAGAGGCCAGCATATATCCAGACAGCTGGAGATCTCTATTACCTCAATCCTGTAAGAAAAACCGTTTACGATAGTCGGTTGCGTACACAGGTTCCTGTGCCACTGATGGTAGGACCATTTCCAAGGACAGAAATGTATAATGGTGTGTCCAAAATAGGTACGCTCATGGTTGATACAGCGAAAATTGGACGTTTTGAAGTTGAGGGGGGCTATCAATATAGCATCTATAAAAATTATCAAAAGCAAAAAAGCTGGGATGGCAATCCTTTGCGGATTGATCTGTATGATTTCAAGCCAAATTTAGATTTTCAGGAGAAGGTATGGTCATTGGAGGATATCAAGGCAAACGTAGAACGTACTTTCAAAGAGATCATGCAAAATAGCACGGGATTGGCACAATTTGCTACGGTGAAGAAAGGAAAAAATGAGGCTATTTTTAAATTGAATTTAACTTTGGGCAATGATGTTGCACAGAAAGGCATCCGGCCTACATTGATCTTTATTGAACCGACGAATGTCGAGGAGAGAATGTATTTTCGACTGTTTTACGGTGGACATCGAACTTTTGGAGATCTTCCAGTCGGCGATGTTACTTTGCATATTGTAAAGGATGATTCAACTTCTTTTAGTTTGCCAATCAAACTCAAAGCCAATGGGATGAATTATCTCCGGCTGGATTCTATTCAATGGAGCAATGCATCCCAAGCGGCAAGATTGGCTTACAAACTTGTACGTGATGAAATTATTGTGCGTACCGTAGAAAATCCATTGCGGGATTCTATAAGCCATGGGCAAGAGATTGTTCCGCAGCTCTTAAAAATAGACCGGGAAGATTTTAGAACGAAGAGAAAGAATAATAAGGTCGCCAGGGTCTTAGTTTATGATGGGGATACGCCATTAATTGGGGCTAAGGTGAGTGTTCCGGATACCAAAAAACGATATTTCACAAGCTTTGATGGTAGTGTGGAACTTGAGCTCTCCGATGACAAAAATACGGTACTTGAGATTGCTGCTTTAGGGTACAATACCGCTACGGTCAAAGTCTCCAGTGGCAAAGATTATTTCGTGGAATTAAAGCCAAGCGAAAATCAATTGGATGAAGTGGTTGTTGTGGGGTATGGCGTCCAAAAAAGGCAATCATTGACTGCGGCAGTGAAATCGATCAATGCTAGGATGGATGGGGTGACTACAGCTATGCTGCAGGGGGCTGTAGCAGGGATTCGTATTCGTGGCGCTGCTAGTCCGGCCCCCAATGAAAAACCATTGATTTTAGTGGACGGAGTCCCTTTTGAAGGTGATATTTCAAGTCTTGATCCATCGACTATCGCGTCATTGAATGTGATTAAAGATCAATCTATGCTGGGATTGTACGGTGCGCGGGCCGCCAATGGCGTGGTGATGGTTCAGATGAAAGCTGGAGCATCTGCGACATCGACAGGTGCTGTGGATATGCCCTATTTGGAATCTGGAAATACGATGCGCGTGAACTTCCGCGATGATGCATTCTGGCAGCCAAAGCTAACTACCGATGCTCAGGGAAAAGTTAATTTTGAAGCGACCTATCCGGATGATATTACCAATTGGCGAACATTCTTTATCGCTAAAGGAAGTAAAAATTTCGCCGACATAAAAGAGCTAAATGTCAAATCCTTTAAAGCTGTTTCGGCACATTTGGCGACTCCCCGATTTGCCATCAGAAGTGATCAGTTTACAGCCATGGGAAGGGTTGTTAATTATCTTAGCGACAGCTTGCAGCTCTTGCGTACCATCAACAATGGGCTGACAACGCAGGAGGCAACGTTGAAAATTGCGAAGTCCTATCGGGATCCTATATCAGTTATTGCCGCTCAGGGGGACAGCGTCCAACTTGCTTATTCGATCGAATTGTCAAATGGATATTTTGATGGTGAAAAACGTAGCATTCCGATTTTTGAAAAGGGGCTTGAACAACATGAAGGAGATTTTAAAGTACTCAACAGTACCGCAGAATATTTACTAAAAACTTCTCCAGCACTAGGCGAAATCACCTTGCATGCCGAAGCAAATTCGCTGGAATTTTTACAACGGGAAATTGAATCGATCGATCGTTATAAATTTCTATGCAATGAACAGATGGCTTCCAAATTGAGCGCATTACTTTCCAAAAAAGAGCTGACAAAATTGATCGGAAAGCCCTTTACAGAGGATAAGAAAATAAAGGATCTTTTGAAGGAGTTACAGAAAAACAAAAATTCCAATCAGGGCTGGGGTTGGTGGAACAAAAGTGAAACTGTGACCTGGATCAGCAACTATGTGATCGGGGTACTGTTGGATGCCCGAGAAGCCGGCTACCAGGTTGAGATCGATACGGAGATTTATGCAGAACGTGAAAAGACCATGTTGAAAAGCAGCTTGGCTTCGCTGGATGTTCTATTGGATAGAGATAAGCTTCACGGGGCCAAGGAGAATTTGTTTAGCTCCTTGATATATCTACTCCGGTTGGATCCTAAAGCTGATTACAAAGATTATTTCTTCGAAATCGACACAAAACTGAAAAGTAAAACCATCAAGGATAAACTGTTGAAATATCTGTTGATTTCAAAACTGGGTCTTAAGGATTCACATGCTGCAGATACCGTTCTTAAATACGCGTCAAAGGCTGTCTTAGGTGGGCTCTATTGGACTTCTGGAACTACAACAGATCAGAAAGGCGGATTTTTTATGCGCCCAACGGAAACCGATACCGAGAATACATTGTTGGCTTATGGTGTCTTAAAATCAATTGGTGGTCATGATTCAGATTTAGAAAATATCCGTAATTACTTTTTCGCGCAGCGGCAGCAAAACCAATGGTATAATATCTACGAATCTTCCCGTATCATACGAAGTATTCTTCCTGATGTACTGAAAGAGGGTGAATCTTTCCAGGCACCGGTAATGGTCATCAATGGCAAACGCGTCACTGCATTTCCGTATACGCAAAGCTTTAAGTCGGATGAGCAGATTAAAGTGAGGAAAGAAGGGACGGGGCCGGCTTTTGTGACGGCTTATCAAAATTTTTGGAATCCCAATCCAGCTGTAGAAAAAGAAAAGGGCTTTGCCGTGGCAACGCGATTTAAGGACAATGGTGCTACGGTAGCGGCACTCAAGGAAGGGAAGCCTGTAAAACTTGAAGCAAGCGTAACATTAACTGGTGAAGCTGAGTATGTGCAGATTGAAGTTCCGATACCGGCGGGATGTTCTTATGAAACCAAAACCAATGGATACTATAGAATCGAGGCGCACCGAGAGCATTTCAAAGATCGTGTTGTCATTTTTTGCAACAAACTGGGGAAAGGTACACATACCTTTGAGATCGAACTTTTACCTCGTTATACCGGGACTTATACTGTCAACCCCGCGAAGGCTGAATTAATGTATTTCCCGACATATTATGGAAACGAGAAAATGAAAGAAATCGTGGTGGAGTAAGTGTATTGTTAAAATAAAAAGGGACTTATCACATGATAAGTCCCCAACATATAAAAACTAAAATTAAAAGTGCGCTATTAATGATCCCATCCGCCTCCTAGGGATCTGTATATCGCTACGCTTGCTTTGAGTTGGTTGACCTTCTTCTCAACGAGCTCAAATTTAGATTCCAGGGCATCGCGTTGCGTTAGCAGAACTTCCATATAATCTGCGCGAGCGTATTTAAAGAGGTCGTTGGAAATACCGATAGACTCATTTAATGCATCAACTTCCTTGGTCTTAATTTGTAGGCCATTCTCCAGATTTTTAATTTTGGAGAGCTGGTTTGCAACTTCAATATAAGCAGCCAATATGGTCTGTTCATAATGGTAAACAGCCTGAACCTGTCGTGCATTGGCATTATAGTAAGCCGCCTTGATCGCTCGTTTGTTAATCAGGGGCGCAGTAAGTTCTCCAACGAGCGAAGCCAGAAATGATTCCGGCTTAACGAGATAAGTTGGATCAAAGGCCTGAAACCCTACACCAGCAGCAATATCCAAGGATGGGTAAAAGCGGGCTTTAGCCGATTTTATATCCAGTTTGGAAGCTGCAAGTTCATACTCCGCCTGCTTAATATCGGGTCTGTTTTCTAATAGCTCCGAGGGAATACCTGTGTAGACGGTTTGAGGAACAAGCTTGTCAAAAGAGGCTTGGTCTCTTTGAACCGGCTGCGGGAATCTTCCAACAAGGTAGTTTATTCTATTTTCTGTTTCTGTGATCTTCTGCTTGATATCATATTGCATACCTTGGGTTTTCAATATCTGGGCTTCGAATCTTTTGACCGCTAATTTATTGGATCGCGCATTTTTCTTCAGGTCATTCACGACGACAAGGGCGTCGTTTTGAATCTTTACATTCTCATTGATAACCAGGAGTTCGTTGTCCAGCGCCAGGAGTTCATAATAAGAATCTGCAATTTCGGATATTAGGTGAGTTACCATAAAGTTTTTGCCTTCCACGCTGGCAAAATACCGTTTCAGCTGCGCTTTGGTCGCATTGTGAAGTTTACCCCAGATATCTGTTTCCCATTGTGCCTGTACACCAACTCCAAAATCAAATAGCGGTTCAGGCATTTCACGTCCGGGTTCGATTTCTGTATTCTTTTCCATCGCTCCAATGTTTGTGTAGCGACTTACTTTGTCGACCCCCGCGCCAACTTTTACGCCTACGGAAGGTAGATATTCACCTTTTTTGGCGCTTACCTCATTTTTGGCTATTTCAATTTCCTGAAGCATAATATGTAGCTCCTGGTTGTTTGCTAGTGCCTGACCGATCAGTCCTTGTAAATTGGGATCGCTGAAATAGCTGTTCCATTTTATTTTTCCTGTATTCGCGGTGTCGCTGTCAGCATCGCCATATTTATAAGGAACGGTTCTATTTTCGGCACGTTGTTTTATTTCCAGTGGTTTGCAGGCTGCAAGACTGAGCAAGAAAAGTGCAAAACCTGTATAGTGATATAATCTATTCTTATTCATAATGTATCATGTCTTCGCTTAATGGTGATTCGTCTTCGGCTTGGATCATTTTTCTTCCGTCAGCCAATTTTGCAAAAATGTAGTAAAGTCCGGGAATGACAATAACGCCAAAGATTGTTCCGACAAGCATACCGCCCAGTGCTGAGGCACCTATGGTGTGGTTACCGATAGCTCCCGCGCCGCTGGCAAAGACAAGTGGTACAAGTCCCGCGATAAATGCAAATGAGGTCATGAGAATTGGTCTGAAACGCGCTCTTGAGCCCTCAATAGCTGCTTCCAATATGCTATCGCCAGCTTGGCGCCTTTTCACGGCAAATTCTACGATAAGCACCGCATTTTTACCCAATAAACCAATAATCATGATCAGCCCGACCTGTGCGTAGATGTCATTTTCAAGACCCATTGCCTTTAATAAAAAGAATGATCCAAATACACCCACGGGTAGCGACAACAATACCGCAAATGGAATAATGAAGCTTTCGTACTGCGCAGCAAGTACAAGATATACGAAGACTAAGACAACCAAAAAGACATAAACGGCTTCGTTCCCGCGTTGAGCCTCATCATAGGACAAGCCCTCCCAGGCAACTTTATAGCCGTGTGGTAATGTTTGAACTGCGGTTTCGTTGATTGCCTGAATAGCGTCGGCTGTTGTATACCCATTTGCCGGAAGTCCACGGATGGCGGCCGAATTGTACATGTTGTAGCGCGTGATTTCATTTGGTCCCTGTGTTTTTTTTAAGGTCATAAAGGCCGAATAAGGAACCATCTGGTCATGATCGTTTTTGACGTAAAGATTCATGATATCGGAAGGTAGCCTTCTAAATTCTGGTGAAGATTGTACATAGACCTTGAAGAATTGACCAAAACGGATAAAACCCTGCTCATAGGTACTACCGATAAGGATATTGAGGTTGTCCATGGCTTTACCAATGGAAACGCCTTTTTGCATGGCGGCGTTATTGTCAAATACCAATTCGTATTGCGGGTAATTGGCAGCGAAGAAAGTGAATACACCAGTTAACTCTTTGCGCTTTTTGAGATTAGCAATAAAAGCTTTATTGACTTTATCGAAATCTTGGTAATCGGTTGTCCTATTGAGGTCCAGCAGGCGCATGGAGAAACCTCCTGAAGAACCAAAACCCGGAACAGCCGGAGGTTCGAAGAATTCAACTGTTGCACCTAGATTTTTTGATTTTTCTTCAAGTTCTTCCATGATCTCTTTAACGGAGTGTTCACGTTCACCCCAGGTTTTGAGGTTGATAAGACAGGTTCCGGCATTCGATCCACGGCCTTCGGTCATGATTTCATAACCTGCCAGTGATGAGACGGATTCAACCCCATCTACCCCTTGACAGATCTTTTGGAGCTCTCTGGAAAGCTTATTGGTCTGTTCCAATGTTGATCCTGGAGGAGTCTGAATAATGGCATATATTGTACCTTGGTCCTCACTCGGTATAAAACCTCCTGGAAGCGTTTTGTTAATGACGAAAATTCCGACACAGAATGCTATTAAGATACCCCATGTAATCACTCTTCGGCTGGCAATTTTACGAAGTAAGGAGGCATATTTGCCCGTTATTTTATCAAAAGTACGGTTAAAAAGGTCGAGCGATTTAGTGAATACGTTTGATTTTTTTTGTTTACCATGGTTATTTTTAAGGAGCATCGCGGCAAGCACAGGAGTAAGGGTTAATGCGACTACTGCAGATATCACGATGGAACTCGCCATAGTAATTGAAAACTGACGGTAAAATGTTCCGACAGGGCCTGTCATAAATGAAATGGGGATAAAAACGGCCACCATAACAGCTGTGATAGCGATAATAGCACCTGCGATTTCGGCCATGACTTCTTTTACAGCACTGTACGGCGATATAGCACTTTCTTCCATTTTGGCATGTACTGCTTCAATGACCACAATGGCATTGTCTACGACAATCCCGATGGCAAGCACCAATGCAAACAAGGTCACTAAGTTGATCGACATACCGAACCATTGGATGACGAAGAATGTACCTATCAGCGAAACGGGCACGGCGATGATTGGAATCAAAGTCGAACGCCAATCGCCAAGGAAAATAAACACAACAATGGCAACTAAAATAAAAGCATCGCGTAGGGTGTGCATCACCTGTTCGATAGAAGCATCCAAGAATTGGGATACGTCATAACTGATTTTATAGTCTATACCTGGAGGAAAGTTACCTTTCATCTCAGCAAGTTTTGCCTTCACATCTTTAATAACGTCATTAGCATTACTGCCATAATTCTGTTTCAACACAATTGAAGCCGAGGGATGCCCGTCTAAATTGGAATAGATGTCAAAGAATTCACTTCCCAGTTCGACTTTAGCCACGTCTTTTAACTTGATGTTTTCACCGTCGCCGTTTGCGCGAACGATAATATTGTCGTATTCTTCAGGTGTATTGTATTGTCCTTTATAAGTTAGGACATATTCGAGGGATTGCGCTGCAATACCCGAGCTTTGTCCCAGTCGACCGGGACGGCCGATGATACTTTGTTCTCCTATCGCTTTCATCACTTCATCAACTGATAAGCTATAGGCACGCATACGATCGGGATTTAACCAGACGCGCATGGCATATCTACGGCTACCTAAGATTTGTGATTTGGCGATACCATGAATACGATTGATTTCAGGAATGATGTTTACCGTTGCATAGTTGTACAAGAACTTTTCATCCATGCTTTTATTTGTACTGTAAAGATTCACGTACATCAGCATACTGGGCTGAATGGGATTGACGACGACTCCTTCCTTTTGAACAAGTTCAGGCAATAGTGGCATGACTTGATCCACCCGGGTTTTGACCAGTACTACGGCATCGTTGGGATCCGTTCCGGGGTCAAATACGACGTTTACGGTCGCTTCACCGGCGCTGGTTGCATCGGTAGCGATATAGCGCATTCCCTGTACACCATTGATTGCATTCTCCAGTGTAATCAGTGAGGATTTTACAAGTACATCGGCACTTGCACCAGGATAGGCAATGGAGACCGCCACTGTAGTCGGTGCGATTTTTGGAAATTGCTCTGTAGGAAGCTGCTTTATGGCCAAACCTCCGATAAATAGGATGACAACCGATATGACAATAGCAAATACCGGTCGATGTATTACTTTTTTAAACATAATGCTGCTTTTTTAATTACTCTGCATATAAATCTAAGTTTGACATGACTTTCTCCGGAGTCTGATATTTGGATTCAATGGTCTGGTTTTCCTGTACCATGCGAAGTCCATTGAGCAGAATCTTTTCATCCTTGCCCAATCCGGAAGAAACAACATAGATATGCGGCAGTTCGGCAGCAACTTTTATTTCTCTTGCTTTTACTTTATTATCTTTTGTAATAACGTAAACATATTTTTTTTCAAGCTCCTCAAATGTTGCTTTCTGCGGTATCATAAGCGCATTGTTATAGGGCGATGTAATGACGATATTGCCTGTCTCACCATAACGCAGTAATCCCTTTGGATTCGGAAAAGTCGCTCTGTAGGCAATATTTCCAGTTTCATTATTGAAGTCTGATTCAATTGTTTCAACAATACCCTCATGACCGAATTCTTTTCCATTGGCCATGTTTAACCGTACATGCAGCGGGCCATTGTCTTGTTTTGCGTCCATTTGATTGAGGTATTCCACTTCGGGTACATTGAAATAAACCCACATTTTACTGTTATCGGACAATTCCGTGATCAACTCGCCTTCGTCGACAAGACTTCCTTTACGTACGTGAAGCTTACCAACGATTCCGGAAAACGGTGCTACGATGTCCGTAAATTTGAGATGAGTATTCATCGCGGCTAGCTCAGCTTTGGCTTTTTCATATTTTGCTTTTGCCATTTCAGTTTCCTGCGGAGCGACAATATCTTTTTCGGACAGATTTTTGGTGTTCTGATATTCGATTTCAGCATATTTTACCTCTGCTTTAGCACGATTAACATCGGACTCATAGAGGTTGGGCATGATTTTAAATAGGGGTTGTCCTTTTTGTACAAATTGACCTTCATCGACAAATATCGATTGAATGTAGCCTTTTTCCTGCGCGCGCAATTCAATATGGTTGATCGAACGGATTTGGGCGACATAGTCTTTATTGACGATTGTATCCTTGACCAAAGGAGTAGTGACATTGAAAACTGCAGCTTCTTTTTTGTCTTTTTTTTCTGACTGACAGCTTGTAGATAGAATAATAAGGCACAGGCTTATATACATAAAGCTTCTCATGACCATGATAATAGTTTTTTAATTATTTCCGAAAAATTGAACAATAGTGTGACCTGCTTCCAAGTGATTTTGAAAGCTATTTTGATGTTTTTTTAAGAAATTATTAAAAAATCACAGCCTGAATACACTGTAATGGATATAGAGAGCGTTTTTTCGAGAAGTAAGCTGGTTGGAATTTGCAAGCGAAACTGCTGTGCGTGTATTTTGAAATTGAGGATGGATATACGATATTATATTCCCAAAATCATCCCCGGTAAGTGCAAATAAGTTAGGGCTATTGGAATCACTTCCCGCGTCATCATTTTCATTGTCATTTTCTGAAAAATATGCCCTTAATTTTTCATGCCGAGGACGTTTAGTTTTGCGAATAACTTTGGTGTCATAATCTTCGCTTTTTACTTGCTTGTTGAAGTGGTTGACAGCGTGAAGATTGCAGGAGGGGATATTATTTGGTGTTGGCACATGATACCAGCCAAAACTGATAAGTATTGCGCAAACTACGCCGAATAGATATTGATGGAATTTTCCTTGCATCCTTGAAAGCAAATGTAATTAAACTTTAAAAATGATACAAGTGATTTGGGTATCGAAATTTTAAAGTTTATCTAGTATTGTTACAATTATTGAAAATTGACATTGCTGAAATGTAAAAAGGTCTGCGATGTTATTCTGAATACCTTTGCCTATCAAATTTATTCTTGCCGTTAATTTATAACTCTTTTTTAGGAGTTAATGCCTCTTTTTTAAACGGTTTTAAGCGTTTTTTGATTATTTCTTAGCATCTGAATTGCTTTTTCTGCCCTTGTTTTTCTAGTTTGTTCCTGTTTAGCTGAGCCTACCCAATCACAATATCCCTGTTTGTATGATTTGGAGAGTGTTTCAAAAAAAACATTGGCTTTTTCGTCCATATCCAACAATTGTTGGAGTTCCATAGGAACGCCTTCAATATGTTCACCTTTTTTTAGCATGTATTTTTATCATTTGATTCCCGATAAAAATACATAAATATCTTCGAGTTGCCGGTCTTTATTGCATGAATACTTTTGACTTGCCGTTAGGTAATACGATCAGGGGATTGCAATACTTTTTCTTGAAATAAGACTTACATGTTGCCGCTGTCTTTATATGTGTTGAAACATATATCGTTCTTATTTGTTCTGCTATTAGTCAACAAAAAAATTTCAATATGAAAGCAGTACGTTTTTTTGGGCATAAAGATGTCCGCGTTGTGAATGATCTTGTGAAGCCCGTTCCTAAGGGCGATGAAGTATTACTAAAAATTGGTGGTGCAGGTGTTTGTCATTCTGATCTCCACATTATAGATGAGGGGACCGTTGTAGGTACGGTATTTACCTTGGGACACGAAAATGCGGGCTGGATTGAAGAAGTTGGATCGGATGTAAAAGACTATAAAAAAGGAGACGCGGTACTGGTCTATGGCCCTTGGGGTTGTGGGCACTGTAAGCCCTGTCAGCAATCAAAGGAAAATTATTGTGATCACCAGTCTGAAATGGCCTATGGTGGTGGGCTAGGCCTTGATGGTGGGATGGCGGAATATATGCTTGTCCCTTCTTCGCGTTTACTGGTCCCAATTTATGACTTAGATCCAGTCATTGCTGCGCCATTAACGGATGCGGCACTTACTCCTTATTCGGCGATAAAACGTTCGATAGGCAAATTGACAGCGGATGAGTATGTGGTTGTGATCGGAGTTGGAGGTTTGGGCCATGTTGCCTTACAAATACTAAATGAAGTAAGCGCGAGTTCAATTATTGCCTGTGATGTCACCGAAGAAAAACTAGCCTTTGCTAAAGAACTGGGCGCAGCCTATGTGGTTAATTCGAAGGATGCAAATGCAGCCGAACAAATCAATAAGATTACGGGCATTAAAAAAGCTAAAGTAGTGATTGACTTTGTAGGCGCGACATCGACTATAGATTTAGGAACAAAGGTTGTTGGTTTGGATGGTGACCTGACAATTGTTGGATTAGGTGGGGGACACTACCAGTACAATATGTCGGGGCTTCCTTTTGGTGTGAGTATGACAAACCCATATTGGGGCTCGCGGGTTGAGCTTATGGAAGTTGTAGGTTTAGCTAGGCAAAGGAAGATTCATATTGAAATTGAGCAGTTTAAGCTTGATCAGGCTAACGAAGTTTATGATCGAATGCGCAATGGTAAGATCAAAGGAAGGGCTGTACTGATTCCTTAATAAAAAAAGTCTATCTTTTTAGTAGTTTATTTTGGTTTTTATCTTTTTGATGTTTATCTTTGTTGTATCATAATTTAGGTTTATAATTGGTTATTTAAGGTTTTCATTCTCCCCGTTTGAAAACCTTTTTTTTAAAGTCTCTCTTTTGATTGATTATTAAAAACCTTCTGCCTTCTTTACTGTTGTAATACTAATAATCCGCGCTGATTTATCTGCAAAATATTTATGGACAAAACAATTCTCGTACTCACCGATTTTTCTGAAAACTCATGGACTGCTATTCGATATGCGGCGAATCTGGCTAAAAAATTTAATTGGACAGTAGAACTTCTGCATACTTATACCATCCCAATAAAAGACAGTGTCCATGCGAAAATGGAGAATATGTTTTTGAAGCCTCAGAAGGAAGAGGCTGAAAGCATGCTCAAGGACTGGCAGATACGTATCGACGATGAATTTCCTGATCTCCGCTGTAAAACCGTAAGTTTGGCCGGCAACTTGGAAAAAACGGTACTAAACTTACTACAAGAAAAGGAATATCATTTTATCGTCATGGGAGCTAAAGGTAAAGGTATGATACAGAAAGCTGTCTTGGGAAGCAATACCTTCGCCCTGATAAAAAAGAGTCCAATCGGTGTCTTGGCAGTACCCATCACTTTCCAAAAATTTGGGTTGCAAAATATCGCATTACTGAGCAATTTTAAAGCGTCCGAATATGATCTACTCGACAGTTTCACCTTACGTGTACCGGAGAAATTTAATCTCAGCCTGTTGCACGTAACACAAAAGTATATCTCTCCAAAACAAGAAGATATTGAAGACTGGAAACAAAAGCTATCCGCCCAATTTTCGTTTAATAAAATTGATTATGTGGAAAAAAATGCGGTCAATCGTTTAGATTACAATATGCCTATACCACGTTGTATCGACTACATGGTGGAAATCGAAGCTATTGATCTTTTACTTGTGTCGTACAGTCCTAAAAGTTTTTTCAAAAGTATATTTTCCCGAAATCTTACGAAAGCAATTTATCGCAACCTGACTGTACCTACCTTTTTTAAGCGTAATTTATATTAATTGCGGGTAATCTCCTCCTGCTTATCACTTTCCATTGGTTGATAGTACACGTTTTAGTAAAGGGAAAATGATTAAACTAAAGTTAGTAGCCGCGATTTTATAATTACTAACGGAGCTTTAAATTGCGTCTCCGATGTGAGGTAATCTATTCATATTTTTCATTAGCTTTATCAATAATTGTATAAAATATAAACATAATGAGCCTTTGGATACTTCCTTTGATCGCAATACTTTCCGTAAGTCCCGATAGTACACATGTAGGAGAATATAAGTTTGCTGAAATGCCCAGTTGGAGTGATGAGTTCGATTACGATGGTCTTCCGGACGCAAAAAAATGGGGATATGATGTAGGCTCCTTGCATAATGGTTGGGGAAATCATGAACTTCAATACTATACAGATGCAAATAGGAAAAATGCAAGTGTTGCAAATGGTGTTTTACGTATTACTGCAATAAAAGAACAATATGAAGGGTTGAACTATACTTCTGCCAGGCTGGTGAGTAAAAACAAGGGCGATTTTCTATATGGTCGATTTGTAGTCCGAGCCAAGGTGCCGAAAGGGAAAGGTACGTGGGCAGCCGCTTGGATGTTACCGACAGATTGGGTTTACGGAGGATGGCCACATTCGGGAGAAATAGATATCATGGAGCATGTCGGTTATGACGAGAATGCAATACATATTACCGTTCATACAAAGGATTATAATCATTCTATCGGAACTCAAAAAGGAGTGATGAAACGAATTGATCAGGCAACATCGGAGTTTCATAATTATCGGATAGACTGGACCCCCGAGTATATTCGTGGTTTCGTGGATGATGTACAGATCTACAGTTTTCCAAATGAAGGAAAAGGCAATGGCGTGTGGCCATTTGATAAAAGATTTCATTTACTATTGAATCTGGCCGTTGGTGGAGATTGGGGCGGTGTGCAAGGCGTCGATAGCAGCGCATTTCCTGCAGAGATGGAGGTGGATTATGTCAGGGTATATGATTTACTGAAACCTTAAATGAATCTTGTTTTCATCTATTTTCTCTAATTTATAAAGATTAATTCAAATGTTTAGGCATCAAGGGAGAGGAAGGAATTATATTCATAATTTAAAGTTAGCCTCTATTTTATCTTGTGTGGCGGGTTTGGTCAATATTACAGGTGTTCTTGCCGTTAGCACTTTAACAACGAATGTCACAGGTCACTTCGCATTTTTTTCAGAACAGTTGATTTTAATGAATTATAAGATGGCTTTGATTTATCTGTTATACATTGCTTTTTTTTTAATGGGAGCTACCGTTTCAGGTTTTATTGTAGAATTAGCTTCAAAAAAGAAATCACATAACGCTTATATCATTCCAATTTGTATGGAGTCTATTATCTTAATTAATGTAGGACTGCTCCCAGCTTTATTTAAAGCAGGGCCAACGTTACCAACCATAATTTCATTTGCCCTGCTTTTTGCTATGGGACTTCAGAATGCCCTGGTAACGAAGGTGTCACAATCAGTTGTCAGAACGACGCATTTGACGGGATTGTTTACTGATCTTGGTATTGAAATCTCGCAGTTACTTTTTTATAGAGAAATTGCTGAAAAAGTGAAATTACACAAAAGTATTTTTCTTAAGTTGATGATTATTGGAGGCTTTTTTATTGGGGGAGTTGTAGGCGGCTTTATGTTTCAATATTTTAAACTGAAAACATTATTGTTACCGGCTAGTATGCTTTTATTTGCCTTATGGTATGACCATATTCTACTTAAGTTTTATCATTTGAAGCGAAGCTTAAGACCGGATGAATAGGTTCGATTAAATTCATATTTTAGCTTAATAACATGAACTATTCCCATATCCTGTTTGAAAAATTAGTATTATCTGCCGGTAGATTCAACATTAGTGAACCATTGTACTGCATTCTTTTATTTGAGAAAGCGACGAGTTTTTCGGTTGATTTGGTGACATACCATGCGGATCCTAAAAGTGTTTTGTTTTTGTCTCCCTATCAGTTGTTTACGATGGATGTGGTGCAGAAAAGTACCTTTAGTGTGCTAAAATTTCACGGCGATTTCTATTGTATAGAATATCATAAAGATGAAGTTGCCTGTAATGGAATTCTATTCAACAACATCTACCAGCAACCTCATGTGTTGCTCTCAGCAGCTATTTATCATGAGATATCAACTATCATGGAAAAAATAGATCAGCTCAAAATGTCGTCGGAATCCTATGATCAGTCATTGAGCAGAACCTATTTACAGCTGATTTTAGCGCTGGCGAGTAGACAAAAGCTACTTTTTAACGACCTACAAAAACCGTATTGGGCTCATAGAGATATTATTGATGACTTTGAGCAGTTTTTGGAAAAGAATTATAAAGCGCATAAAGAAGTTACCTTTTATGCAGCGAACTATGGTTTAAGTCCAGCCGTTTTTACGAAAAAAATAAAATTGAAATGGGGAAAATCCCCTTCAAAGTTGATCCAGGAACGCCTCGTATTGGAAAGTAAAAGACAGCTCCATTTGACGGCCAAAAGTATTAAAGAAATAGCAGCCAATTTGCAGTACAAAGACGAGTTTTATTTCAGTAGATTTTTTAAGAAGATGGTAGGCGTATCTCCTAAGGTATTTCGGAAGCGGGTCGGTTTATCAATTGTTGCCGAAAAGTCTATGTTATAGATCTATTTGTCCATGTTGTGGATTTAAGCCATTGTTTAGTTTTGCATGGTATTAAACAAACTACGTTATGGAGAAAATAATAAAGCTATTGGCAAAGTCACAATATATCTTTACAAACTTTGCTAGAATTTCAATTTTTATTGTGATGGCATGGATTGGAGGATTAAAAGCATTTCAATATGAAGCTGATGGTATAGTTCCTTTTGTTATTAATAGTCCGGCAATGCGTTTTTTTTATCATAATACGGAAAAACGGGTGTTGGATAAAAACGGAGAGCTAATACCGGAATACCAGTTGTTTAAAAATCCGGAGGGTCGTGTCGTAAAGAAAAATATTGCATGGCACCAAGAAAATGGAACTTATATTTTTTCTTATATACTTGGCTTTGTAATTGTTTCAATTGGTCTGATGATATTTTTAGGTATTTGGTATCCTAAAATCGGAATTTTTGGGGCATTGTGTACCGTGCTTATGTCATTGGTTACACTTTCTTTCCTGATAACAACTCCAGAGGCGTTTGTGCCAAAGCTAGATGGAGATTTCCCGTCACCTAATTATGGTTTTCCTTATTTATCCGCGGCCGGTAGATTAGTCCTGAAAGATGTAATTATGCTTGCAGCAGCATTGATCATTGCAGCAGAAAGTGCCAGCCGTCTGATAAAAAAAACGAATATAAAATAGAGACAGATAGTTTTTGTATGTGAATTAGCAGCAGGTTGTTTGCTGGAGGCGATCACTACTCGGGGTAAATCCACCAACTTTTGGAAGGTATCTTTCATGCCAGCTGTATTTTGGCAGCATCTTTGTGTCTCGTCGTTAAACTATATTGAGTTATACCACGAACGATATGAAAATAATACGAACGACCCTTCCATTTCTTCTGTTTAGTTTCATCCTTTTAGTTGGATGCAACAATAATCAACAGATCAGGATGATTGATAAAGATGGTAACACACATTTGTTGACAAGAGAAGGTGATCGAAAAGGAGAATTGGGACTGCAGCGTATCATCGCTCGTGGCAATGATACAGTAATAACGATTGATGGTGCAGGTCATAAAATGATATGGACAGCTTCAGATGTGACCAATATTGATACAACAAAGATTCAATATTATCTCAAAAAAAGAAATGGAAGCAGTGTTCATATTTATACACCCGTAGATGTAAATCAAAATTTTATAGATGTCGAGGATAGTCAAAATGTTTTGTCAGATCCTTATGATGGTACAGACCAGAAAAAATCCCTACTGTAGATTGCCGCATGAAAAAGCATAATTTGGGCTAAAGAGAAAATCCTAGCAAGTTTACTTGCTAGGATTTTTTTTTGGGTACTTTGGCACCTTCTTTTTTTGCTTCGGAGAGGCCGATAGCAATCGCCTGTTTTCGTGATGTTACCTTTTTCCCGCTACCAGATTTTAATTTTCCTTCTTTCATTTCGTGCATCGTCTTTTCAACTTTCTCAGATGCTTTTTCTGAATATTTTGCCATAATAGTGTTACCCGTTGATCTGTTATTAAACACTTCTGCAAAAAGAACAGCTGTTTCAGCTGAATCGTTTGAAAATTCTTTGAGAGCGAAATAGCGAACATCTGTATCCGCTAATTCAATTCATTTCCAGCTTTAATCACGGCTTGGTTGACTGCTTTTATTCTTTCAAGATCCATTTTTTGTATTTTACGGTCGTAAGTCAATAGGCCATTGACTTCATGTTCCACATCGGTAGTTTGCGTATAAATAGCAACACTCAGTCCTTTGTATCGGAGCAATTGTTCGACATTGTCCATTAGGAATATATAACGGTCTGTGAGCGCCTCTATAGTGGGTTCGTAGGCATAGGCATTGTTTTCGACAGGCCACATGTGACCGCGGACAAATAAGCCTACGCCACCAAACTCTCCGAGGGAAGCTGCCCTTTTCGAATCAGGTTCTGAGGCACCCTTGGGGCCAACATAGATATGGGTGTCAACAAAATCTCCATTTCCGGGGTCACCATAAGCTTTTTGGTAAGATGGATTGTTGTTAAATCCCGAATTACCGTTCACTAAACGTGAAGGGTCATATTGTTTGGTCCAGTCGGTAATATTGCGTACATCGAAAGCGCCCCAATTTTCGTTAAAAGGAACCCAGGCGATAATGGATGGCGAGTTGTAGTGGTCGTCAACGATGGCCTTGTATTCATCACGAAATGCTTTTCGATAAATCGTAGTATCTTCTTCGGGATACCAAAGGCAGGGCATATCTTGCCACACAAGCAGTCCCATTTTATCTGCCCAATAATAGAACCGTTGGGGTTCGGTTTTCATATGCTTACGAATAAGGTTATAACCAGCATTTTTGGTAAACTCGATATCATATTTGAGAGCTTCTTCCGTAGGTGCTGTTAGAATACCATCGGGCCAATACCCCTGATCCAGGAGACCGAGCTGCATCACAAATTTGTCATTCAAGAGCGGCCTTACAATTCCGTTTACCTTACCAAGTTTAATATCACGCATACCAAAATAGCTCTTAACCTCGTCAATGATTTCTCCATTCTTCCCATGTATACTTAATTTTAAATCGTATAAAAAGGGGGAGTCAGGAGACCAAAGTTTTGGATTTTCTACCGGGATATTAAATTCCATGCCCGACTGAATTACCGTTTTTGAAATTTCTTTTCCCTCTGAAGAAACGATGGCCGTAACTTTTGCCTTCGCTGTGCTAGTGACCTGTATTTTTAGTTGTTTTTCTGCTACTTGAGGCAACAATTTGATTCCCTGTATATGGTTTTTGCTTACTGGTTCCATCCACACAGTTTGCCATATGCCAGAAGAAAATGTATAGTCGCCTCGAGGTCCATTTTTGCCCGAAGGATACTTACCGTCGTTCTTGTCATGCACTGCGACGACAATGTTATTTGGACCGGCCTTTAAAAACTCAGTGATGTTGATCCAGAAGGAGTCGTAGCCACCTGAATGAGTACCAGCTTTTCTACCATTTACAAATATAGTTGCATCGTGATCCACTGCACCAAAATGGAGTATAATATCTTTCCCTTTCCAATGATTAGGTAGCTCGAAATTTTTACGATACCACAGATTAATTTCTTGTTTGCGTTGTATTCCGGATAAATAGGACTCTGGACAATAGGGGACAAGAATGCTTTCTCGGCTGTGGTCAAAGGAAATGGGGACAGCAGGATTTAGTGCATTCGGAGCATCCTTTCCACCTATATAATCCCATTTACCGTTGAGACATAGCCATTCATTCCTTTCCATTTGGGGACGTGGATATTCGGAAAGTGGGATTTCTGTTTGCTTGGCTATTACTGTCCATGGGGTTGAAAGCTGTGGCTGTTGTGCCAAAGCATTAAGCCAACCGAAGAGCGATAGTGCCAGCACAAAAATTGAGGTTTTGGTTTTTATCATGGTATACTTCTTGGTTTTTCAGAATATGAATATAAGTATACTAAAATGATTTAGTGAATTATAAACGAAATGTTACTAGTGGGGCTTTCGATATTGGGGTTGGTTGGTTCACAAGAGAAATAGATATTGGATTAAAGAAAATAACAGGAGCTGCTTTTTTGAGACAGCTCCCGTATAATGCTTATTACCAGATTTTAATTCTCTCTTCTGGACTTTTGTAAAGTTTGTCACCTTGTTTAACATCGAAAGCTTTATAAAAAGCGTCAACATTGATCAATGGACCAAAACTTCTGAAATATCCTGGAGAGTGTGGATCAGTTTTAACTTGGTTGACCATATATTTTTCACTGGATAGGGTTCTCCATACCGTTGCCCAGCTTAGGAAAAAACGTTGGTCTTGTGTGTATCCACTTATTTCACCTGGGTTTCCCTTATCTTTTAAATATAGTTGAAGTGCATCATAAGCAATGTTTACACCTCCTAAATCCGCGATATTTTCACCGTTTGTAAATGTTCCGTTGACGAAAGTGCCTTTTACAGGTTCATATTTATCGTATTGAGCTGCGAGTGTTTTTGTTGCTTTTTCAAAATTAGCTTTGTCTTCTGGTGTCCACCAGTCGACCAAGTTTCCATCCGCATCAAATTGCGCTCCGGAATCGTCAAACCCATGGCTCATTTCGTGGCCAATCACAGCACCTATACCACCGAAATTAACCGCGGCGTCAGCTTGTGGATTGAAAAATGGAGGTTGGAGAATTGCTGCTGGAAACACGATCTCATTGTTTACAGGATTGTAATAGGCATTTACTGTTTGTGGAGTCATTCCCCATTCTGATTTGTCTACTGCTTTTCCGATTTTCGCCAAATCTCTTTCATATCGCCATGTGGTGATACTTTGCAAGTTAGCATACAGGTTTCCACCTTTGCTTTCCGATAGAATATTTAATTTAGAATAGTCCTTCCATTTGTCAGGATAGGCAACTTTTACGGTAAATTTATTTAGTTTTTCAAGCGCTTTAACTTTGGTGACAGAGGACATCCATGTTAAATCATTGATATGAAGTGCGAAACTTTTCTTTAAATAGTCAATTAATTCCACCATTTGCGCTTTGGCTTCTGCGGGAAAATATTTTTCAACATATAACTTCCCAAAAGCTTCACCTAAAGTGGAGTTGATCAGTTCAAATCCTCTTTTGTTTAGTGCTCTTTGCTCTTGCTGGCCTCTTAAATATTTCCCATAAAAAGCAAATCGCATATCTCCCAGTTCTTCACTCAAATAAGAGGCACTCCCATTAATAAGATGAAACTTAAGGTAATCTTTAATGACAGGAAGGTTCTGGTTGCTGATCAATTTGTCAAAGTTCTTATAATAACCTAATTCTCCGATGATTACTTTTTCTGTATTGACGCCAACTTTTTTGAGGTAATCAGGTAGATTTACATTTTTGACTAGAGCAGATAGCTCAGCCATAGTCTGCGGGTTGTATTGTAATGTATTATCCCGGCTTTGTTCATTGGTCAAGTAGGTCTTCGCAATGCTTTTTTCGTAGTCAACAATCCCTTTTGCAGCAGTTTCAGCATTTTTATACCCCAACTCCTTTAACATGGAAGCTACATACTTTTGGTATTCCGCAATTGCTTCGGTATTTTTTTCATTTTCTTTTTGATAATAATCTCTTCCCAAACCTAAGGACGCTTCTCCTAAATAAACCGCGTTCATTTTAGAGTCTTTTAAATCAGCACCGACCCCCCAGCCGTAGAAATTATTCTCACCTTCTTTGGTTACGGAAGTTAAATAATTCTGAAGATCTTTTAGGTTCTTTATCGCATCGATTTTGCTTAGATTTCCCTGGATGGGCTTAATCCCATCGGCATTTCTCTTCTGCAAGTTCATATAGGAGGCGTACAAGTCCTGTATTTTTTTGCCCTCACTTCCTTCAGGAAATTTATCTTTTAAAAGTGAGTTCAGAATTTTCATCGAATTGTTGTCCGTATCTTCTGCCAATTTATTGAAGCTTCCCCAAGTGGGTTTGTCGGAAGGAATTTTAGCCGTTTTCATCCAGGTTCCGCTTACGTAGTTGTAAAAGTCATCCTGTGGACGTACAGATTTGTCCATTAAGCTCAGATCAAGTCCTTTGTCGGGTACTGTACCTGCTGTCTGTGCTTCCGCATGCTGTGTGTAGACTCCAGCCAAGAAAATTAGGGCGAGTGTTAATTTTTTCATTGTTGTTTTAATGTTGTATGATTTTCAATAATTCAATCTGGGAGTACGCACAAATTACGGATAAAATAGGTTATGTTATTTGCTCCGTGTAATTCGATTTGTAGCAGCCATGTCAATAATTAGCTGTGATTTTTTTAAAGCTAAAAAATCATTTACACAAATGACGGAAAATTCTAATTCAGCAACAAGTAAATTTGATCATTATCTGTCATTTTGTTAAATTAATAGGGTAAATTAACATGTTATTCGTTTGCTAATGAATAACATGCATATACTTTTTAAAGTATATCCTTTGATGTGTCGGTGAACGCTCCACTATCTGACTTAGCTAAGCTGTTTTAGGATAAGAAGAAATACTAAACTTAATATGGAAATACTAAACTTAATATGAATTTAGTTTAGTATTAATAAACGATGTTTAATATTGCTTACATTTTCATCTATAAGTAAGCGATTATGTTCAAACTATCCTATTCAATTTCACCTAAAGTTACTGGCCTAACATTGTCATTGGCCATGCTGGCTGCACAGGGGTTTAGCCAGACCCGATCGTTCCAGGGGAGACTGGTCGATTCATTGAGTCAAGGCGCTATTCATGGCGCAACAATTCGTAATTCTCATTTAGCTAAGCTTGTTTCATCGGATCATTCCGGTAAGTTTGTGATTGACGCACATATCGGTGATACGCTAAGAATTGGCTATATGGGGTATCTTCCCAAGGTTTTCATTGTTGGCAATCAACCTTCATCCGTTATTTCGCTTATACCGAACCAACAATCCCTCAATGAGGTGGTTGTAACTGCGCTTGGTATCAAAAAAGAAAAGCAGGCTATTGGCTATTCAGTGCAGGAAATAAAAGGCAAAGACATGGTTAAAGCTCGGGAACCAAATGCTATTTCTGGTTTAGCTGGACGCGTGTCAGGCTTAACAATTACACCGAGTACGAACTTATTTGGAGACCCGGGTATCACGTTACGTGGTCGGAGCAATATTCTTATTGTGGTCGATGGCATGCCGATTAATACCGACTCATGGAATCTTAGTCCGGATGATATCGAATCCTATTCTGTTTTAAAAGGGGCAAATGCTGCGGCATTATATGGGAACAGAGGTCAAAATGGAGCGATTGTGATAACGACAAAACGAGCAAAATCACAGGATAAGGGTTTCCAGGTTGAATTTAACTCAAGTACACAATTGCAGACGGGGTATAATGCGATACCAAAAATTCAAACCGAATATGGCCCGGGTTCAAATTATCAATATGCTTTTAAAGATGGTCGTGGGGGTGGAATCAATGACAACGATTACAACATTTGGGGACCCCGATTTGAAGGACAGCTTATTCCGCAATATAACAGCCCGATAGATCCAAAAACAGGTCAGCTTATTCCCTTACCTTGGGAAGCCAGAGGAAAAGATAATTTGAAGAAATTTCTTCAGAATGGTCTTTTGAGTACAAACAATATTGCTATTTCGACTAAGAATGATCATGGTGATCTACGCTTATCTGCGTCTCAGATGTTTCAAAGGGGAACTACACCTAACACGAAATTGGGAAGCACCAATATAAATCTTACCGGAGGCATTAACGCTGGTAGTAAGCTCCGTTTCGATGCGAGCATAAATTACAATAAGCAGTATTCACCAAATTATCCAAATATTGCTTATGGACCAAATAGCCCTATTTACATTCTTACATTATGGGGAGCGGCAGATTATGATATTGATGATCTTCGCAACTATTGGCAGCCTGGAAAAGAAAATGTACAGCAGTACAATCGTGAATACACCATTTATGACAATCCTTGGATGACGGCTTATGAAAATTTGAGGACCTATGATAAGGATGATATCTACGGTTCCGTGTCGGCTAATTACAAGTTTAATGATAAATTGTCATTAAATGCACGTACCAGTGCTAGTACCTGGAATAGGAATAGAACGATTAAAATTCCAATTTCTGCCAACCTATATAATTATAATATCGGTGGAAGCCGTGTTGGTGGTTATCAAGAAACCTATGATACTTTTTGGGAAAATAATACAGAGGTTTCCTTAAAATACCAAAATCGTATCGCCGAGGACATAGGCTTCTCAGGCTCGGTATTTGGTAATTTAAGAACCGTCAGTGTCAAATCGCTGTTTGCACGTACAGATCGTGGATTGACTGTGCCCGGTGTTTATGACTTAAGTAATTCGATCATGCCCACGGTGTCTACTAACGATCGCGCCCTGCGTCAGGTTGGAAGTGTGTATGGATTCATGGATGTAGACTATAAAAGTATGTTATTCTTAAATCTAACGGGGCGATTTGATAAATCTTCGACGATGCCGGTAAAGAATAACACCTACTTCTACCCATCGGCTTCACTAAGTGCTGTGATTTCACAGATGGTCACTTTGCCCAAGGTTATTTCCGCATTAAAAATCCGTGGGGCATATGCTAATGTTGCGAGTGATTTCGTCAATGAATCGGCCCAGTACGATATTTATAAACTTTTGCCGGCATACAGTAACTATGGACGTTGGGCCAATTCAATGACGGGCGTAACATATACCGATGTATTACCTAACCCGGATCTCGTGGCAGAGCGTGTGAAGACGGCGGAAATAGGTTTGGAAACTCGTTTATTTAACAACCGTCTGGGGTTCGATTTTGCTTTTTTTAGAAACCTGGAAGGTCCCAGGATTATCGAATTGGCTACGTCGGTTACTTCAGGTGTAAGAGCGAGACAAACCAATGGGTTGACTTTATTGCGTAAAGGTCTCGAGCTGAGTATCGATGGGACTTTGATTCAACAGAAAGATTTTAGCTGGAATGTAATGGTCAATGCATCAACAAATCATGCCTGGCTACATGACATCGATGGGCATCAAACGCGATCGGGGAATGTTAGTGTTGGTGAGCGATGGGACGGATATTACGTGAATGATTTTCAGCGTGATGAAAAAGGAGTGCCAATTGTGGGTACAAACGGTTTGCCAGCTTACAATCCTTATGTGAGCAGAATAGGTTATAGCGATAATAAATTTACGGCCAGTATCAGCAATAGTTTCCGATACCGTGATTTCAGTTTTAGTTTTCTTGTCGATGGCCGCTTTGGTGGTTTAATAAAAAATGTGCAGGATGCCAAACAGTGGGGATCTGGAACCCATCCCGAATCAGCAAATGAATATCGTCTAAAGGACTGGGAAAATAGGGATGTCAAAGATTATAAAGGAACTATCATGACCAATGGGTTAAAAATAGTCAAGGGGCAGCTCAATACAGATCAGGATGGTAAGATAATCTCCGATACAAGAGAATTTGCCCCAAATGACATTTCTGTATTGTGGCAAAATTGGGCCACTAATTACTATCAGTCGGGACCAATTACGGCCAAAAGTCGAACCTTTGTCAAATTACGGGAGATCGTTTTCAGTTATAATGTACCTGCCAACTTGTTGAAAAATTCCAGATTCTTCCGCAGTGCAAGTGTTTCAGTGGTTGGTAGGAATTTGCTGTATTTCACTGGAAAAGGTACCCAAAATATGGATTTGGACCAATTCACCAGTGCTAGCTCAGACTACCAGACACCATCAGTAAAGAGCTTTGGTCTAAATCTTAATGCAACCTTCTAAAAACTTAGTCAAAATTTTTAAAAATGAAGTACTTTAAATCCACTCTCATTCTTCTCCTGTTCGGGTGCTCTTTCAGTTCCTGTAAAAAGATAACGGATCTACAAAAAGACCCTGCGGCCGTATATAATCCTGCTCCAAAACTTTTGTTTACGGGAATACTTATGCGTTCTTATGATGCGCCATGGAGTGAAGATCATCGACATAATCAGTATATGACACAAAATGAGGCCTATTATGCGGGGCAGCCTTATGGATGGACTACAGGCTCTTTTGAAACGCCCTATGGTATATTGCGTGATGTGTACCGTATGGAAATCGAAGCTGCGAAAACTCCTGAATTGAGTGCTGCTTATATGACTATGGCCAAATTTTTCAAGGCTTATTTCTTTGCCCGAACGACTGAAATGTTTGGTGATATTCCATTGACAGAGGCTCTGCAAGGTGAATCGGCGGGCAATTTTGCACCCAAATACAATACCCAGTTGGAGGTATATCAGCAAGTGCTTAGCTGGCTTGAGGAGGCGAATAATGAACTGGCAAATCTCAAAGAAAAAGGCAATACATTAGATGGCGATTTCTTTTACAATGGCAAGCCTGAGCAGTGGCAGAAACTGGTCAACTCGTTTAAGCTACGTGTTTTAATTAGCCTCAGCAAACGTGCCGACGATAGCCCCGCATTGCGGGTTAAGGAACGCTTTGCTGAAGTTTTGGCGAATCCTACCAAATATCCGCTGATTCTTGAAAATCGGGATAATTTTCAACTCCTTTACAATAATATTAACACCTATCCGCTATGGCCAACAGACGGTGTGATTATAAAAAAGGATGTGCGAAACACATTGGGAGCAACCTACCTGAATATTTTAAAGACTTTACAGGATCCAAGATTGTTGATTCAGGCTCTGCCGGCTTCGGCGATGCCTTCTGATCCTACGCGCCCCTTCGACGTATACAATGGCGGGAAAACAGGCGACCTACAGAGTACCTTGCTAAAACAAGCTGCGGATGGACAGCTATCTATGATCAATTTCGATTATTGGCTCGCTTCGCCGTCTGGGGTTCCATCTATTCAACTTGGTGCCTCCGAAGTCCAATTTGCCCTGGCAGAAGGTATCAATCGCGGTTGGGCTAGCGGAGATGCTGCGGTAAGATTTCAGTCAGGGATAAGTCAGTCGATGCTGTTCTACGGAATTTCTCAAGACAAGATCAATTTGTTCTTACAGGCAAATCCTTACAAAGGGAACAATATGGAAGGGTTAAAGCAGATCCTAACACAAAAGTATGTGGCATTTTTTGAAAACTCAGGAAAACAGGCATTTTTTGAGCAGCGCCGGACAGGAGTGCCAGTTTTTGATATAGGACCTTCGAATGCCAATAATAACCAGATACCGAAACGGTGGGCATACCCTAAGACCGAATACAGTACCAACGAAACTTACTTGAAAGAAGCTTTGCAACGTCAGTTTAATGGATCAGATACCCAAAATGACATTATTTGGCTAATTAAATAAAATACAAAGTAAGCGTAGTTAGTCATGGAAAGACCTCTTGGATTTGTGTCCGAGAGGTCTTTTTACGTAGACAATTGTTTCTATAAATCGTTTATTGCCTCTCTTTGATGGTCAACATACGTATCAGGAGATCTTGTATGGAGAGACTATCAAGCTCTTTTCCAATAAATACCAGTGTATTCATTTTTCTTTCATCCTTTTTCCAATGGTTACCGTAGTCCATATCGACTCGTGAACCGACGGTCTGTATAATGATTTTTTTGTCTTCATCTTTTTTATAACCAATTCCCTTCATTCGGTAAATTTTGTTTGGATACTTGCCGACGAGTTTGCTCAAACCGAGAAATAGGTTTACGAAATTAAATTCTTCAGCAAAAGTATAGACGCGCGTTGCAATATCGCTCAGATGTTGTTTTGCCAGACTTGATTTGCCAAGTATCAGTGAGCTGCTTAGATTAACGTTCTTCAGAAAAGAAAAGGCTTCTATTTTTTTTGTGTACTTTATTTCCTCAATTATTTCGAAAGGAAACCCCTCCGTTACTGTTGACTGGAGAGTTTTCGCTAATGGGTTTACATGTGCTAAGTAGTTGCTTAAATAGCTCAAGTATGCTGAATGTACCGCTTCGGTTTTGTTAATGACAATGACGTCGGCAGCTGTGATTTGCCGTAACACTTCATCCCTTTCCTTGATCTGATCTTCAATAAGTGCAGCATCAACCAAGCAAATAATCTTTTTTAATGGGAAGTAGCTCTTAAACACTGGATGCCTTGTAAAAGGTTCTGTTATAGCATCGGGTATGGCAAGACCTGTACATTCAATAACGAGTTCATCAAAGCTGTCTTGTTTTTGATAGAGCGATTCGAGTGCGGTGTAAAGTTCATCGTTCAGCGTACAACAGATGCACCCCTCTTGGAGCGCTACCAATTGTCCATAGTTTTCATTGAGCAAGGAACTATCTATATTTAGTTGTCCTATCTCATTTTCAATGATAGCAAAACGTTTTTTCGGATAGGATTTCATTAAGGCATTTAGAAAAGTCGTTTTTCCTGCACCTAAAAAGCCAGTTAAAATGGTTACTGGGCGAGCATGGGCTGTATTCATTTGCGATGATTATACATTTAATCTGCTTCTGGTATCATCCCAACGAAAGTCGGGGAAAGGCAGATCTTATTTCAATAAATTGAAAAATTCGTTTCGTTTACTTTCTGATAAGAATATACCGCTGTATTCCAGTGTTGTTGTACAGCTGCTGGTGTCTTTGACACCCCGGGCGGAGACACAGAGATGATCGGCATCAATCACAACAATGATATCATCTGTTGCTAAGGTGGATCTGAGCTCATTGTAAATCTGTAAAGTAAGGCGTTCCTGCACCTGTGGTCGATGCGCATAGTATTCTACAATACGGTTTATTTTTGACAGTCCTATTACGCGGTCTTTGGGGATATAGCCTATATGTGCCCGCCCCACGATTGGTAAAAAATGATGTTCACAGGCAGAATTTACCCGTATGTCTTTTTCTATCAATAGCTTATTGTAGCCATAGCGATTTTCGAAGGTGGACAGCTTGGGCTTGTTAACCGGGTTAAGGCCATAGAACAATTCGTTGATATACATTTTTGCTACACGATGGGGCGTTCCGCTCAGACTGTCATCTTGGAGGTCGAGGCCAAGTTCATACATGATGTCCTTAAAAAGTTGAGATATCTTGCTGATTTTTTCTTCGTCTGTTCGATCAAATGCATCGGGCCGCAGGGGAGTATCCATTGAAGTCATCATGTGTTGGTCTCCTAAATCTTCCGGATTGGATGCTGCATCTTTTTTTAATAATGTGTTCATAAATTAATTTTTATCAAATCGTGCTGATTATACCTCTTGTCTATTGTCAAATGGAGTTGCCATTTCATAGCGCTATTCGTGTTATAAATATAGTTAAAAAACAGTAAATGCAATATAGTTGCTTTTGATGTTTTTTAACTATATTTGATAGGTAAATCTTTAATGCGTTATGTTTAAGCAATTTATTCTAGTTTTTTTATTTGTTGTTGCAGGAAGTAAAACTAATCCAGTCTTTTCTCAAGGGGTAACGGAATCACAACATTTGGTAGATCATAAGCCTTTGATGAATGAGGTTTGGAAAACCTTTGACACCATGCTCTATAAAGTTAACAAGGTTAATGGCAAGACGGTTTACACCCCCTATTTTCCGAGTAAGCTGTCGAAACTGGATGGAACAAGTGTAGAGTTGCAAGGCTATATGGTGCCGTTAAAGGCCGGTCTTCGCCATAATAGGTTCCTTTTGTCGGTTTTGCCGGTGCAGCAGTGTATGTTTTGTGGACAAAATGGTATTCCACCGATGGTGGAGGTTACGCTGAGCGACAACAATAAAGTGTGGTTAAAAGAGAATCCTGTTATTGTAAAAGGCTATGTCAAATTAAATGAGAAAGATCGGAGCAGGGTTGAAATCTTTATAAGAGATGCAGCTCTTTTAAAACAGTAAAGATTATCAAAAGCTAACGATTCCGCCAGGTCCACCAAAGAACGATTCCATAGATAAGCACAGCGACCGCAAGCAGTAAAAATAGTTCGAAACTTGTCTCCGGAAAACTAGTCGATTGTGAAAGAAAGGCGGATATTAATAAAATGCCGAGTATGCCTGAGGTTATGCTCACAATGAGTTTTTGAGCTTTGTTTAACGCGGGTTTTGTTTGTTGTGCTACTTTCTTCTCGAGGATCTCATGTACAGGTTCGGTTTCCTTCAATAGTGCAATATCGAGATCAAGCTGCACTGCCATTAAATTGAGGGTATAAGCCCTTGGTAGAACTTCAGCTTTTTCGATGCGTTGCACAGACCGAAGATTCAGTTTGACAAGATCAGCAAGTTGCTGTTGGGAATATCCTTTACTGATACGGGCATTTTTGATCAAAAGCGCTATTTTCTCTTTGCTGGATTTATTGGTCATTTTATGACATTTTGCGGCGTATTCAAATGTCGTGAAATTAAATGATTTAAGGCTATAGCTTTGTGTAAAAAAAATCATGATCGCTATTGCTCTTGAATTGGTCGTCTCCCAGTTTTTGCTGGGTTATTTTTGCAAGCGGAACCTCCAGGTTCTGGGGTTTTCCTCAAAGGTCGGATCTTTCCTCTTTTGTCTGTTTGGGCCCATAATATACGTTACTGCTCTCTATTTGAGTATTGCTTATTTAGTCGGAAATCCGTATCAACTAAATCCAAATTATACGGTATCTGATTTTTTTGGCAGTCTTTATTATGTATCAAAAGCAGTGGTATTTGAGGAATTGATCTTTAGGGGAGCCGTATTATATATTCTTATGAGACGCTGTGGTCAGGGGAAAGCTGCATTGATCACGGCGCTGGCTTTTGGCATTTATCACTGGTTTTCGTACGGTATCGTGGGGCAGATTTTTAAGATGCTGGAAGTTCTTGTATCGACCGGTATAGTGGGGTATTTATTTGCACGAATTTGTATTAAAACAGGTAAAATAGTGCATCCGATTGTTTTACATTTTGGTTATAATTTTGCAACGATGATTCTATTTTCGAAAGAAAAAAATATCGGACTGCAGCTCCTGATAAAAACGTATGCGGTAGACCCAGTCAAACCCGAGGGGATTTTGCCTTTGTTCGTCCTCGTTAGTTATTATATCGGTTTTCCGCTGTTGTGCTATATTTTTCTTAAAAAACTAAAAGCTGCAAATAATTTGTCCTGACTGCCTGCTAGTACCTATCATTTGCTCGCTTTATTACTTGCATGTTGAGGAACGGGTTCCTTTTTTTTGTGATTTATTTACATTGATTATCATATAAATACGTTTGTTGTTTTGTTTTAATCATTTGATTAAAACAATTGTTTGTTTTTAATTCTTTTTTCTATCTTTGCATAATACAAGGAAGTTTAATCGGGATGAAAGAGAAGAAAATAGATCTGTCGACGGAAACGAAAATTAAGGAAGCGGCGAGGGTTGTATTCTATAAAAAAGGTTTCTCAGCAACCAGGACAAGGGATATTGCCGAAGAAGCAGGGATCAATCTTGCTTTGCTCAATTATTATTTTCGGAGCAAAGAGAAGCTTTTTGAAATTATTATGTTTGAAACCTTTTCGGCTTTCGTACAGAGTATGGCTGTTATCCTTAATGATGAAACAACCAATCTTGAAAGTAAAGTTGAATTGATAGCCAATAGATATATCGATTTTATCATCAGAGAACCGGAGGTGCCTACTTTTTTGATTTCGGAAATCAGAAACAATCCTCAGGAACTCCTCGAAAAGTTGCCAATCAAACAATTGCTAAACAATTCTGTTTTTTTTAAACAGCATCATGAAGCCGTAACACAGGGCTTTATTATGGAGCCACATCCTTTACATTTTTTAATGAATTTATTGGGGTTGGTTGTGTTTCCTTTTATCGCAAAGCCTTTGATTATGGGGGTACAAGATCTCGATATCGAACAGTTTAATGCACTTATGATAGAGCGTAAGAAGCTTATACCGATATGGATAGGAGCGATGATGAAAGCAAAATAATTTTTTTTGTCCCAAACTTAATCAAATGATTAAATCTAAAGATTAAAAAATAATGCCACAATATATGAACAACGCAGTTATGAAGTATTGTTATTTAACGCATGTTATTCTTTTATTGATCCTGTTGCATGTTGCAAATAGGGCAACTGCACAAGGAGAAGCGCTTACTTTGGAGCGTTGTTATACGCTTGCCAAAGCAAATTATCCAGCAATTAAAAAAATGGATCTGATAACCAAAACGGGTGAGTATACCATCCAAAATGCCAATAAAAGGTTTCTCCCCCAAATTAGCTTCTCAGGTCAGGCAACCTATCAATCGCAAACAGTAAGTTTTGCGGATGCTGTAGGTTCATTGCCGGGTATTTCCTTACCTTCTATCAGTAAAGATCAGTATAAAATACAGGGTGAAATTAGTCAGCTCATTTACGATGCCGGCAATATAAAAATGCAGACGGATTTAATCGCTGCAAATACGGCATTGGAGGAGCAGACCTTAGTATCCAGTCTCTATGGGATCAATCAACGTATCAATAGTCTTTATTTTGCTGTTTTATTAATCGATGCCCAATTGAAGCAGAACGAGTTAAACAAGGCTAACTTACAGACTCAGGTACAAAAAGCTGAGGCTGCTTTTGACAATGGGGTAGCATTTCGTAGTAATGTGGAAGAGTTGAAAGCTGAAGTATTGAATATAGAAATGCAGACCACAGAATATACATCTAATCGTACAGCATATTTAAATATGCTGTCGCTCTTTATAGGAAAGAAGCTGCCCGAATCCATGCAATTGGAATTGCCTACTGCTCAGTATACGCTTTCCGCCATTAACAGACCTGAATTAAAAGCTTTTGATTTACAAACAAACATCGTTGACCAACAGGAGAAACAATTGAAATCCGATTATCTTCCACAGGTAAGTGGCTTTTTTCAAGGGGCATATGGAAGGCCAACCCTCAATATCATTGAAAACAAATTTGGTCCCTGGTACGTTACGGGGCTGCGTTTTTCTTGGTCGCTAAGTAGCTTTTACTCACTGTCGAACAAAAGAAATATCCTTCAGCTCAATCGTCAGTCTATTGATGCCGATAAGGAGACATTTTTGCTGAATGCCAAAGTTGACCTGAGCCAACAGGGTGAGCAGGTCAATAAATATACCATCTTGATTCGACAGGATGATGCTGCGATTGCCTTGCGGACATCGGTAACTCAATCTGCTGAGGCGCAGTTGAGCAATGGAGTGATCACGACCCACGAGTATATTCAAAAATTAAATGCAGAACACTTGGCCAAGCAGCTCAAAATATTGCACGAGATCCAATTGTTACAAGCGATCTATAATTTAAAATTTATAGCCGGGAATTAACTGTAAACATCAAAAAATGAAAAGATTAATCCTATTTATTACTGCGCTCTCTTTGCTTAGTGGTTGTAAGCAACATAATGAATATGACGCTTCAGGGAATTTTGAGGCTGACGAAGTGATTGTCTCTGCGCAGCAAAACGGAATATTGATGCAATATGCTGTTGAAGAAGGAAAGCAATTGAAACCTGGAGATACTGTCGGAAAAATAGATGTCCGTACTGCTGAATTGCAAAAAGAACAAGTGCAGGCAAGTATCGAAGCTTTATCTCAAAAGACGGTGAATCCCAGGGATCAGGTTGAACTAGTACGGCGCCAACTGGTCGTTCAGGAAGCGCAATTAAAACAACAGCTGTACGAAAGGACCCGGACGGAAAATCTGGTAAAATCAGATGCCGCAACACGTAAACAGCTCGATGATATCAATGCGGTAATCGATCAATTGCAGAAACAAATAGCCGTGACCAAGCAACAACTCACCCTCAATACATACAATACAAATACTCAAAATCGGAGTATCTTGAGTGAGAAAAATCCCTTAGAGAAATCTGCTGCACAGATTCAGGAACAGATCAATAAGGGACAGGTGATCAATCCTATTGGTGGGACAGTTTTGGTAAACTATGCACTACAGGGTGAGTTGCAGGTCGTCGGTAAACCTTTATATAAAATTGCCAACACGACGAAGCTTTATTTGAGGGCTTATATTACCGGAATTCAGTTGCCACAGATAAAAGTCGGACAGGCGGTGACTGTGCGCATTGATGATGGCAAAGAGCATTATAAGGAATACCCCGCAACAATTACATGGATTTCAGATAAATCTGAGTTTTCACCAAAGACAATTCAGACTAAAGATGAGCGCGCTAATCTTGTTTATGCGATCAAAGTAAGTGTGAAAAATGATGGTTATTTAAAAATAGGGATGTATGGTGAGGTCCTTTGGTCAAAGTAAGTTATTATGATCGCTGTCAGTGTAAAAAATATGGTCAAAACCTACGGTAATGTTAGAGCCGTAGATGACGTTTCTTTTGAGGTAAAGAAAGGTGAGTTGTTTGGGCTGATAGGGCCTGATGGCGCCGGTAAAACATCAATTTTCCGAATACTAACCACTTTACTGCTTGCGGATAGCGGTACTGCTGCTGTAGAGGGATTTGATGTTGTCAGAGAATATCAACAGATACGCAATCGGGTAGGGTATATGCCAGGACGTTTTTCATTATACCAGGACCTGACGGTAAAGGAGAATCTCACTTTCTTTGCGACAGTTTTTGGTACAACCATTCAGGAAAATTATCCACTTATCAAAGATATTTATGATCAGATACAACCCTTCAACGATCGTAGAGCAGGGAAATTGTCTGGCGGAATGAAGCAGAAGCTGGCCTTATGCTGTGCGCTGATCCATAAGCCCGACGTGCTTTTTCTGGATGAACCGACAACAGGTGTCGATGTTGTATCCAGAAAGGAATTTTGGGAAATGTTGACCAAACTCAAGGAACAGCAGATCACGATCGTGGTATCCACACCCTATATGGATGAAGCTCGACTGTGTGATCGTATTGCATTAATGCAGGGCGGAAGGATTATGTCAATCGATGAACCGTCAGGTATTATAAAAAGTTTTCCAAAGCCACTATATGCGGTTAAAGCGGACAATATATATAAACTGCTCCAGGATCTCCGTTCGGATCAGGCGGTAGAAAGCTGTTATGCATTTGGCGAATATTTGCACCTTACCTCAAAATCAGAAGTGGATGGTAGGGAAGGCATTATTGCCCTGGCAAATAAGTATAATCCACAACATCTCGTGGTTGAAAAAATAGCAGCAACGATCGAAGATAGTTTTATCCGCCTGATGCAGGATCAAAATGGTATGAACGAATTCAAACAAGTTACAGATGGAGAATAAGGCAATAGTCTGTAAGGATCTGACCAAGCAATTTGGAGATTTTAAGGCCGTAGATAAAATTACGTTCGATGTTGACCAGGGCGAAATTTTCGGCTTTCTTGGGGCCAATGGTGCGGGGAAGACCACGGCCATGCGTATTCTTTGTGGTTTGTCCTACCCGACATCGGGTGAAGCAACTGTTGCTGGCTTCAATGTGTATAAAGAACAGGAGCAGATCAAAAAGAATATCGGTTATATGAGTCAGAAGTTCTCGTTGTACGATAACCTCACTATTTTGGAAAATATTGAGTTTTATGGTGGCGTTTATGGTGTTTCAAGGGCAGACATAAAGTCGCGGAGCAGTGATTTGGTACATACCTTAGGTTTGGAGAAAGAAGCAAAAAAACTCGTAGGCGAATTACCTTTGGGTTGGAAACAGAAGTTGGCATTCTCGGTAGCGATTTTCCATCGACCTAAAATTGTTTTTTTGGACGAGCCAACAGGAGGTGTTGATCCGATTACCCGACGGCAGTTTTGGGATATGATTTACGAGGCTGCTGCCAATAACATCACGGTGTTTGTGACAACACACTATATGGATGAAGCCGAATACTGCAACCGTATCAGTATCATGGTAGATGGGAAAGTAGAAGCGATGGACAGTCCTACAAATCTGAAACAGCGGTTCGAAACCCATTCCATGGACGACGTATTTTATCAACTGGCACGTGGGGCCAAAAGATCGGGAGATTGATATGAAACAGTTGTTCGCTTTTATTCGCAAGGAGTTTTATCATGTTTTTAGGGATCGTAGAACGTTGCTTATCCTTTTTGGGTTTCCCGTAGTTCAGATTCTCCTTTTTGGCTATGCATTGAGTAGCGAAGTTAAAAATATTGGAATTGCGATCCAGGATAATGCGCGTGATGTCAACTCCAGTGAAATCATAAACCGTATTAAAACAAGCTCATATTTTCAGGTGAAAGATGAAATTGTAAATTATAAAGATGTAGAAAGCCGATTTAAAGATGGAAGCATCAAATGTGCAATAATCTTTCCTGCAAATTTCGGGGAGGATCTATATCGAAAGGATGGTGCTCAAATTCAGCTATTAGCTGATGCTTCCGACCCGAATACAGCCACAATAGTCACCAATTATCTGACAGCTATAATCAAGGCATACCAGCAGGACCTAAATCCCGGAACAGCGTTATCCTATCAGATAGTGCCGCAACTGCGACAATTGTATAATGAAGAGCAGAACGGTTCCCTTAATTTTATCCCTGGAGTGATCGCATTAATTTTTATGATCGTGAGCACGGCACTGACCTCCGTGGCAGTTGTGCGCGAAAAAGAACTGGGGACTATGGAAATTCTATTGGTATCGCCTTTCAAACCCATTATGGTTCTCATCGCCAAAGCGATTCCATATCTCGTGCTTTCACTCGTCAATTTTATCATTATTCTTCTACTTTCGGTGTTTGTACTTGATGTTGAGATCAGGGGAAGTCTGGTGTTGATTTTCGCGGAGAGTATTTTATTTATTATCACCTGTCTTTCTTTAGGCTTGTTGATTTCTAATATCACCGATTCCCAGCAAACTGCCATGTTAATAGCGATGATGGGCATGATGCTGCCGACCTTATTATTGACTGGCTTTATGTTTCCTTTGGAAAATATGCCCTGGATATTTCAGGTTATTTCGCATATCGTACCATCCCGGTATTACTATGCAATTATTAAAGCTGTCATGCTCAAAGGAATGGGCTTTAGTTATGTTTGGAAAGAAACATTGATTCTCGGCGGGATGTCAGTTGTGTTGTTGTCAATTGCATTGAAAAGATTTAAAATCAGGTTGTAATGGAGGTATTAAGATTCATATTACAGAAAGAGTTTCGGCAGATATTCAGAGACAAGATTATCTTGGCCATGATGTTTGTCATGCCGACAGTTCAGCTGATCATCATGCCATTTGCAGCCAATTTTGAAGTGAAGAATATCAATATTGCTTATGTTGACAACGACCACAGTTCTTATTCAAGAACCTTAATCAATAAGATTGCATCTTCAGGATACTTTAAAATCGTAAGTAGTCCACTATCTTATAAAGTTGGATTGGAAATGATCGAAAAGGGAGACGCTGATCTTGTATTGGAGATACCGGCAGGTTTTGAGCGCAATCTGGTGCGGGAAGGTACGCAGCAAGTCAATATCGCAGTGGATGCCATCAATGGTACAAAATCGTCCTTGGGTGGAGCTTATTTAACCAGTGTAATTACTGATTTTAACGGCGGTTTGGATGTAAATATCAAAGCCGCTAAAACAGGTATTTCAGAGCAGGTCGCAACCGTCAAAATAGCGAATTCCAATTGGTATAATCCCAGGGCTGAATACAAGTACTATATGGTGCCGGGTATTTTGGTTTTGTTGCTTACGATGATTGGCGGATTTATTACAGCGCTCAATATTGTCAAAGAGAAGGAAATCGGAACAATCGAGCAGATCAATGTGACGCCCATCAAAAAATGGCAGTTTATCCTAGGGAAACTAATTCCATTTTGGATTGTGGGCATGATTGTTTTTACCATTGGTATGATTGTAATGTATATTGTCTATGGTATTTTTCCGCAGGGAAGTTTACTGCTTTTATATCTCTTTGCTGCAGTTTACCTCATTGCACTATTGGGGTTGGGATTGTTTATTTCTACCCTCGCAGACACGCAGTTGCAGGCCATGTTCATCGCATATTTCTTTATGATGGTTTTTATGCTGATGAGTGGCTTTTTTACCAGCACAGATAGTATGCCGGCTTGGGCAAGAGCGATTTCGCAATGCACACCAGTTACCCATTTTATCAGTGTTGTACGGCTGATTGTCTTAAAAGGGAGTGGATTTCAGGAAGTGAAGAAAGAGCTTGTTTATCTTATTGGATTTGCTTTATTGTTGAATGGTTTAGCCATCTATAACTATAGAAAGACCGTGTGAAAACATGGCGTAGTCATTCGTTCTTTGCTAATTGAACATAGCGCTTACGCTTGTTTAAACCGTCAGATCGTCGGCATAGAACGAGCTGACTCAAGTCTATTTACGTATAATTTCCACACTATCTTTAGGAAAATGATTTTGTAGCCATTGTTGTAGCTTTTCCTGTTGTGTTTGAGGTAGCGGAGTTTTGGTAGAATAAATAAATGCGACAAGGTTGGCTAAGCTATCTTTTTTGCTGTAATGTTGTTGTATACCAATGCTATAGGAGCTTAGCTCGGGAAACAATACCAAGATATCCCGATCGAGTTGTGGATTAGCCAATTGGTATTTGGTAAGTTCATTATTGAGAGCTCTTATGGTAAGGTCTTTTTCACTTACAGCAGCGGTACGCTTATCGATTTCGCTAAGAATACTCGATTTTAGGTCTAAACTGTCCTGATGAATAACCAGCGCGGTATTGGTAATCCCAAATGTTTCCATGCTGTGTTGTAGAGACTCAACTTCTTTTTTGCTGAATTTTTTTGATAAGAAAGCCAGTTCTAATTTCTTTGGATTACCATTCATCTCCAGTTTTTCATAAATAACCGTATAACCTTTATTGCTCAATTCCTGTTGAACGAACTGATTTACTTTGTTTGTGTATTTTTTTTCTTGTAGTAGATTGTAGGCAAAATATACGCTCGGCAATACAAGTATAATTGTGATGATGGTAATACTTTGTGTAATTCTTTTTTCCCGTTGCTGATCGACATAATGTGTTTTGGGGTATCGTAAATATTTGACAATCACAAAGGTCGAAATGCAGATAAAAACACAGTTTATTATATACAGGAATAATGCGCCAGCGAAAAAGCTGAAATTGCCTATTGCGAGTCCATAGCCCGCGGTACAGAGCGGAGGCATCAGGGCTGTTGCAATTGCTACTCCAGGAATTGGATTGCCCTTATCCACTCTTGTAATAGCAATGACACCGACAAGACCACCGAAGATTGCAATCATGACATCGTAAATATTGGGTGATGTGCGTGCTAGTAACTCAGATTGTGCCTCTTTGAAGGGGCTTAAAAGAAAATAGATAAACGACACGACCAAGCTGATCAATGTGGCGATCAGTAGATTTTTTAGCGATTTTTTTAATAACGGAAAGTCAAAAGTCCCTAAGGCGAATCCAGCTCCTACTATTGGCCCCATTAACGGAGATATCAGCATGGCTCCTATAATGACGGCAGTAGAATTTACGTTCAATCCAACAGACGCCACTACAATCGCGCAGGCTAGAATCCAGGCATTAGCTCCGCGAAAAGAAATATTACTGACAACATTTTCCAGAACAGCTTCCTTTTTTTCTTCACCTTGGTGTAGATCAAAAAATCGTAATATTTTATTCATAAATTTATTGTTGTACTAAAAAATATAAATATAGGGCCTAAACTATTCTTAACGTGCTAAAACTATGCCGCCTTTGGTAATTTGGTGTGCCTAGACGATAAAATAAAGTAGCGATGCCGGATGGATCCAACTTTGATCGGATTGCCCGTGATCATAAATAGCGTTCTCTACAGATATTAAATGGCAAGAAGATTTTGCCGACTGCTCATAAAATATTATCTTTTAGTAATTTTAGAACTAAGAAACAAGAAATAGAAATGTCGTTAATAGATTTATCAAAACGCGTGGCGTTGGGAATAGATATCGGTGGAACCAATACAAAATTTGGTGTGGTCAATCATCGGGGCGAAGTACTTGAAAAAGGAAGCATAAAAACAGATGCTTATCAAACGGTGGAAGAGTTTATTGATGCGTTGTACGAGAAAGCTTATCCCTTAATTGAAGCATTTGGTGGTGAACAAAGCTTTGATGGAATTGGTGTCGGCGCGCCTGATGCTAATTATTACACTGGGACAATAGACCACGCTCCCAATCTCCCTTGGAAAGGTGTGATTCGATTTAGCGATTTAATGACGGCCAAATTTAAGATTCCCTGCACCATTACCAATGATGCAAATGCCGCTGCTTATGGTGAAATGCTTTTTGGTGCGGCACGCGGCATGAAAGATTTTATTATGATTACCTTAGGCACGGGCGTAGGAAGCGGCATAGTGGCCGGAGGGAAGCTTATTTATGGACACGATGGCTTTGCTGGCGAATTGGGCCATACCATTGTCAAACCAGGAGGACGAAAACATTGGAGTACGGGTTCTGAAGGAAGTTTAGAGGCTTATGCATCTGCTACGGGGATCACCATTACAGCCAAGAAAATGCGGGCCGAATTTCCGGAATCGATGTTGAATCAATTCCCTGAGGACGCGATCAATTCGAAGACAGTTCATGAATGTGCGCTCAAAGGGGATGCGATAGCCATTGAGGTATTTAGGTATACTGGGCAGAAACTAGGTGAAGCATTAGCAAATTTTGTGATGTTTTCTTCTCCTGAAGCAATTCTACTTTTTGGAGGAGTAATTAAGGCCGGTGATTTTATCTTAAAACCCGCGAAACTCCATATGGAAAGAAACCTTTTTCCTTTGTTTAGAAACAAAGTTAAACTGGTCTTTAGTGAATTGGAAGAGGCTGATGCTGCTATTCTTGGTGCAAGCGCATTGGTCTGGGAAAAATAATATATTGGTTTGTTCTCAAGGCAGAATTACCGCTTATCGGCACTGTTGTGTTTTGAGAACAACTTGGTTAAATCGCTAAAATACAACGGCACTTTCACAGAATACATATGATCTTGTTGTCGGGAATTTATGGAGAAATAACTGACCATTTAATTTATTATAGCGACTGTTATCTTTTTTTGAGAAGCTAAAGGCATAGTCTTTGCTAATAAGTTCTTTTAAACTTAACACTATTCCAAATGAAAAAGACCATTTTTCTCCTTCTGTTGCTGTGTACAGCTTTATTCTCAAAAGCAGATCAACTTCAGGCCTTGACACAAAAGCAAGCCGAAACGGCCGTTGCATACCTTAAAAAAGAACCCATCGTTATTTTATGGTGTAGCTGTTGTGATAATCAAATACCCAAAAAGATTACTGTTCAAGAAGTATATTTCAAGGCATATCCGGATGGAAAATATTATTCTGTGGTTGTAAAAGGACGGGATGAAAGTGGGGCCGAAGTAGAGGAATATGTAGACTTGGCTTATGTGTTCGTAAAAAAAGGTAAAAAAGCGAAAAGCTTAGGAAAAGTGTTGAAATATGAGTGTGACCCTTGTACAAAACCATTTGACTGGGCGGCTTAAATTCTTGACGCGACATATTATCGCTAATCTATTCTGTTTGCTTCAAGAAGTTATACCCTCAATGGTGATAACTTAGGATCATACCGAAAGTTTGGGGGGTAAAGTTTTTAAGCATACAGTTTCATTACTCTATATAAGAAGAATGTGGTGTCTCTTACGCCCCGAAAGACACTCCTGAAAGCTTTGAGCTTTGCATTGAAAG
>Ga0209934_1000266_pt1 | contig 138976 bp, 112 predicted proteins | sample ThiBiot_750_plan_2_FD_183950 | JGI IMG/M metagenome (GOLD analysis project Ga0209934, IMG submission 183950) | Wastewater bioreactor microbial communities from Cape Town, South Africa - Thiocy_expt_750_plan (SPAdes) | ecosystem: Engineered > Bioreactor > Thiocyanate-remediating >...
GAAACTAAAAAAATGTTGCAACCTAATGAAGAATAAATATCTTTAATCAATCTCATCCGAGAGCACTTAGTGGTATACTTTTCAATTACTAAGTGGACTACTTTTCAATTATATTATACACTTCATGTGCTTCTAACGCTTTTATTTTTAAGGTTACTATTTTCTCTCGTCCAATCGGATTTGTAATATGTAAAACGAAGACTAATAATTAAGAATCTCTAATCCGCTATAAGAATAACCCCTCTCAGTATATTATTCTTTCATCCTAATTTCAAACCCAATATACTCCTTTCCTTTCTTTACAATCTCGGTTTTGCCGGATTTTTCCGACAAGCATATCTACAAATACAAAACCCCATTGAAAAACTATTGTTAATCAATGAGGTTGTATAAATATTTTTGTGCGCACGGCGAGACTCGAACTCGCACATCCTTACGGAAACTACCCCCTCAAAGTAGCGTGTCTACCAATTTCACCACGTGCGCATGCTTTAAAACAAAAAAATGCGACCTTTGTCACATTTGAGCGAAAGACGGGATTCGAACCCGCGACCCCGACCTTGGCAAGGTCGTGCTCTACCAACTGAGCTACTTTCGCAATTGAGACTGCAAATATAGAGGCAATTTTTATTTTTTCAAAATTTATAATGTCTTTTTTTATACAAATTATGCACGAATCATATCATATCACTTTTCTGTGTTCCTTTTATGTTAGAAAGCATCTTCCGATCTCTTTTAAGTAATTAACTTTTACATTATCTTAGCCAAATACGAACCTGAATGAACTAATACAACTATTATGAGCACGCTGAATGGAACCATAAATCAAAAGGCAAAGCAAGACGAAATAGTCATGCAGAAGTTGAGAAAGAAAATAATCATAGAAATAATCAGGCGGCGTGCAGCTAGCCCTCATAAGGAGTATGAATTGACCGAAATGGAAGAATGTGAACTCGTGTGTATGTATATAATGGGACAAACATCGGTGGATATCAATAAGATATCAGAGTATATAAAGAGAAACTACTATACTCAATAAATTGCAAAGTTAGCCTCAAATATATAGTTCCTTTTCATGAGGGGGAAAACCCTATTTTATTTTCAGAAAGTTTTTTAATATATTTTCGCCTACGCTACCGCTTTTTTCGGGATGAAACTGTGTTGCATAAAAATTTTCCTTATGCATAGCCGCACTGAAGGGATGTATATAATCGGTTACAGCAGCTGTATGTTCGCTAATGGCCACATAATAACTGTGAACAAAATACACAAATTGGTTTTCTAAAGAGATATCAAATAAGTCACTCTTCACATTGGAAATTGTGTTCCATCCCATGTGAGGTACTTTATCCTCATGTATTTGCGGTACAAATCGTTTGACCTCTGTGTCGAATATATTGAGGCAGTCTACATTCCCTTCCTCTGAGCGAGAACACATAAGTTGCATTCCCAAGCAGATTCCTAACACAGGCTGCTTTAAGTCAGGAATCAGTTTGTCCAGCCCTGTTTGTTGTAAATGTTGCATCGTAGAACTGGCTTCACCTACACCAGGGAAAATTACTTTATCAGCTTTTCTTATGAGTTCTTTGTCTCCTGTAACAACGGCTTCGATGCCAAGTCGCTTAAAAGCATGTTCTACCGAGAATATATTTCCTGCGTTGTATTTAATAATTACTATATTCATTGGTTATAGTCCTAAATAAAAGTCATACAGTTTTTATATTGTATATCCGTATTTATTTTGCTAGTAACGAATCGATTAACGATACCATTTCGTTGAACTCCTCCATTTTGAAAAGCCTAGTCAACATCACAATTTTACCATCCTTGTCTATAATAACATTTCTGGTGATACCCGCTTCCCTTTCTGCATAGGTTGCAAATATATCCGCTTTAGGATCAAGTCCGATAGGGTAGGTGACACCTGTTGCCTTCGCAAATTTTAGAACTGTTTCAGCGGGTTCTTCTCTATCAATTCCAAATAGAGCAAAATTGGGGTTGTTTTTATGTTTTTGCCAGATATCTTTTTCTATATGTGGCATTTCTTTTCGGCATACACCACACCAGCTGGCTGTAAATTGTAGCATTACAACTTTCCCTTTGAGAGATGACAGTTTGATTGTCTTTCCCGATGGTAAGCTCATCTCAAAGTCAGGAGCTATATCACCAACTTTTACTTTATATTGATAGTCAATATTATCTTGTGAGAATATATTTACAGATGTAAATAATACAAATAAAATAATTGAAAGCTTTTTCATATTTCTTGTTCTCTTAATTCTTTATTTAATAAAAATCGTCTAAACCAAAACGAGAATGGAAGGGATGCAATTGCTCCTAAGGCATCAGCCAAAAAATCGTACCAATCTCCGCTTCTTCCGGGAAAATATTTACTTTGAAGTATCTCAATCAGGCCTCCATATATAATAGGAACCAATAGTGCAAAAAGGATAAGCTTTAGTATAATAATTTTACCTCGCTTATCGTAGATATAATTAAAAGAAGCTACTCCGGCCAGCCCAAAATACATCAAAAAATGAACAATCTTATCTGTGGGGATAAAAAGACAAAAATCGATCTCGGGAACATCTTTTGGAGCGATAAGGCAACATAAATAAAATATAATAATGGCAACTATTGCCGGTGGCCATGTATACCTGAATATTTTTCTTAACATAGAGTTCCACGTTTATGGGGGCTAAAGATAGATAAAATATTAATTAATGGAGTCATTGAATACCTTCATTTCGCAATTTTTACAATCAAAAAAAAGTCTCAGCCTTGTATTGTTGTATACCAGATAAAAAGGCTCTTTATACGGATGTTTTTCATTGCCTTCTTTAGGACACCAGCCTAATGACTGTTTGATGCAATGACGGGTAAACATTAAAGGAACATCATTCTGTACTTGCTTCTCAAATGCAGGCTGTGTTACCGCTGACTGATGCTGAACATAAAACTGCTTACTCTTCTCATTCATCACATTTCCGAGATATGTAATATTGGAAATAGGAAAGACATGAGAGGTCTGTTTATGAGGAACGATATCTTGACGATATCTAATCTTTCGAACAGATAGTAGCTTGTCTATGAGTTGCCTTCTCCACTCCGATAGAACAGAGGCAGGAATAAACCAACTGTTTTTGAAGTCAAAGATTACATCGTTCACCTTAAATATTGTATTCCCTGTTTTACTCAGGTTGTTCCGTATACTTTCGGTTTGATCTTTTTGAGCAGGTTGCTTTTCTTGTTCAAAGCTGATAGTTGCATGATTATCATCTTCATCTGTAATCTGAAGAGAAAAGCCAAATGTTGTTTCTTTTATTATTATGGATGTCTCTATTTTACGTTCGGCAGACTTTTTTGATAATAATTTCTCAAACTCATGGTCATAGTTTCTATACACATAAGTTCCCTTTTTTAGTTCGGGAATAGTTGCCGGATATATGGTATCTCCTTCTACACGGTTTACATTAATACCTTCGAGTTCTTTCTTGTTGTTGAAAAAACAAAGTCCGTCTCCGTTATGCAACTTTTTGTTACTATTTATTTTGATATATTTTGTTGTAACCTCAGTGATTTTGCCAATCGGTTCACCTACAGACTTTGGAGAGTCCAGCGACCACATATTATTTGTGCGTTCGTGCAAGAAATACTTTGTAAAACCTCTATTAAAACTCTTCTCAAGATTTGGCTCAAATGTGTAACTTGATTTTCCCGTCGATGATCTTATATATTCCGGGTGCCTTTCTATAATATGATCGAGTTTGGTACGATAATAAGAAACAACATTCTTTACATACGAAATATCTTTTAGTCGCCCCTCTATTTTTAAAGAACTCACTCCGGCTTCAAGCAGCTCTTCCAAGTTCTCCGATAAATTGAGATCTTTCATCGATAGAAAATGCTTTTTTGCCATGATCTCTTCTCCTTCGGCATCACTCAAAGTATAAGGTAGGCGACAATATTGGGCGCATGCTCCTTTATTCGCACTTCGTCCCGATAAAGCCTGACTGAGGTAACACTGACCGCTATAGCATACACATAATGCTCCATGTACAAAAACTTCGAGAGGTGTGGTGACTTGTGCTGCTATGTCGTGTATTTCGTCTATTGTCAACTCACGGGGTAGTACTATTTGTTGAAAACCTGTCTCTTCTAAAAACTTTACTTTGTCAGCTCCTCGGTTATCCATCTGTGTACTTGCATGTAGGGCAATAGGAGGGAGGTTGAGCATCGTAATACCCATATCTTGAATAATTAGAGCATCTACCCGGGCATCATTGTATAGCTGCCATATCAGAGCTTCTGTCTCTCTCAGTTCATTATCATTCAGTATTGTGTTGAGAGCTACATATACCTTCCCATTGTACAAATGTGCATATTCAGCCAGAGCCTTAATGTCATCGAGTGTATTGCTGGCAGCAGCCCGTGCACTGAACTTTGGAGCACCTATATATACTGCATCCGCTCCATGATTGATTGCCTCGATACCACATTCAAGGTTCTTGGCAGGCGCGAGTAATTCTATTTTTCGTACTTTAAGCAAGTGATTGTCTTCTATTATGTTTCTGAATAAAAAGTAACAAAAGTAACACGTTTTTTATTGTTTTTGAGTGTTACCTTTTTGTTGTTGAAACTTTCTTATATATAGATAAATTTACAAATAGGATATGACCTTTTTATTTTTCATTCATCAAATCAAGATCTCCCATATTTTTGATTTGAGTTTTATCGTATGGAGTTTCTTGATAAACGAAGTAGTTAAGCCAATTATTAAATAATAAATTTCCATGTCCCGACCAACGCACTACGGGAGGATTTGCCGGATTGTCGTTTTTGTAATAATTACTTGGAATTTTTATTGGTAGTCCTTTCTCTGCATCTCTTACGTACTCGTTATTCAACGTGTAAGGAGCATATTCTGAATGACCTGTCAGATAGAACTCACGTCCTCCACGTGACATAACGATGCCTACTCCCGAATCATCAGACTCGGACAATATTTTAAGTCCGCCACTATTTAGTATTTCATCTCTTCTTACCGTAGTATGGCGACTGTGTGGAATATAGAATTCATCATCAAAACCTCTGAATAGTGGAAACTTTTTGTCATGTACTACATGCTTGAATACCCCGAACATTTTTTCGGGAAGAATATATTTATTTATGCCATAAAAGTGATACATGGCCGCCTGAGCCGCCCAGCAAATATAGAGTGTAGATGTAACATGCGTACGTGCCCAGTCGAATATTGCAGATATCTCGGGCCAGTATGTCACTTCTTTAAATTCGTAGAGTTCTACCGGGGCTCCGGTAATAATCATCCCGTCATAGAAGTCATCTTTTACGTCGCTAAAACTTTTATAAAACATCTGCAAATGTTCTTCCGATGTATTTTTTGATACATGTGTTTCGAGCATCAAGAAGTCAACTTCTACTTGTAGCGGATTGTTCGACAATAGTCTGATCAGATCCGTTTCGGTCATAATCTTTATCGGCATGAGATTTAGTATGAGTACTCTCAAGGGACGGATGTCTTGTTCGTCAGCCCTTAATTGACTCATAACAAATATATTCTCTTTTTTCAGAATCTCTATGGCCGGAAGATTATTTGGGATATTTACTGGCATTGTCGCTAAGTATAAGTGATTGATAAAATAAGTTGCTGTTTTGTTATGTTAAACGAAGCAAAACTCCCTTATCGATAGTGATACGAGAAGCTCCGTTATTTTGGCATAACAAAAGGATATGCATTTATAATGCAAAGTTACAAAAATAACAGTAATATTTATTCTCTATCAAGATTTAGAGAGTATTTCACTTCTGATTAATAATATAATAGAAAAAAGTGTGTTGGATTTTGAATTTAGCTACAAAAAAAGCGCTATCTGTAAAAGATAGCACTTCTTGATATTATATCGTTGTTATTATCAACCTACTTCGATGATTAAGAATTTAGTTAAACTCCAGAATCTCTTATAGTCTGTAATTTTGATAACTATAGTTCCTTTTGCATCTTTGTCTAAAGTATAACTGTCTTTAGGGTGATCTGACAAGAGTTTTGCTTTCTTGTCGTAAACAGGAATACTGTGAGTGTCGCGGATGTCAATTCTTATGAACTTACTCTTCTCGATGCTTTCTTTCAAAATCTTAGGAGAAGCAAGGAATCCGCCCGAAACAATTTTAGCTTCTTTAAGCTCTTTGCTTGTGCCGAACATATAATAAGCAGTATTCAACTCCTTGTCTTGTTCTTTAATCTTAGATGCTTGTTCCGCAGTCTGAGACGATAATGTTTCTACATTTGAAGTTAATGATTGTACATCTGTTTGCAATAAAGCTATTTGCTCGTCACGCGCTGATAATGATTTTTGAAGTTCCGAAATAGTGTTAGCTCTTTCTACTAGCTCAGAGTTCAAACGTTCGATAGTTGCTTTCAAGCCAGACATTTGTCCTGAATTGCTTTTTAGCCTTTTATTTAGTTTGTCGATATCAGTTTTGTTCTTTTTCAATATTTCATTGATCATTTCAAAATTGTCTTTGATACGTGTTTTTGTATCATTCGACATTTCCCCTTTAGACTTGGATTCGATAGATAGGAATTTTTCAGCTTCTCTTATTTGTCTGAAATTTTCTTCTACATCGTTAATCAAAGTATTCATTTCCTCCAATTCGCTATTACTTTTGCTCGTAACTTGAAGAAGAGAGTCGCGTTGAGCCTGTAAAGCTTTATATTCATCCGAATTTTTTACGTTACATGATGCTAATGCTAATAAGCATAGACATCCAACTACTAATTTTTTCATAAACTAATATTTAAGTTGTTAGATTTCTTTTTCTATTATAGTTTAAAAATTTATTCTTCTTTACCTGCAAGCACTATAACAAATTCTCCTCTGGGTTCGTTCATTGTATAGTGTAATATTAAGTCTTTGAGGCTGCCTCTTAAGACTTCTTCATATCTTTTGGAGATTTCGCGACACGTTGCCACATATCGTTCTTCCCCCATATATTCTGCTAATTGTGTTAACGTTTTTAATACCCTATGCGGAGATTCGTATAATACAATAGTCCTTGTTTCTTCGGCCAATACCTTCAAGCGGGTCATTCTCCCTTTTTTCTGAGGTAAAAAGCCCTCGAAACAGAATCTGTCGCAAGGAATGCCCGATGCTACAAGGGCCGGAACAAAAGCCGTTGCTCCCGGCAAACACTCTATATCAATACCCGCTGCAACACATTCTCTGACAATCAAAAATCCCGGATCAGAAATTCCCGGAGTACCCGCGTCTGAGACCAGTGCCATATCTTCGCCTGCATTTATACGTTCTACGATATGAGCTACAGCCTTGTGTTCATTAAATTTGTGATACGATTGCATTTTGTTTTGTATCTCGAAATGTTTCAGCAGAATACCTGTTGTTCGGGTATCCTCAGCCAGTATAAGAGACACTTCTTTTAATAGTCTGACTGCCCTGAAAGTCATATCTTCTAAATTACCTACTGGGGTAGGTATAACATATAATTTACCCATTTCCTTTCCTACTGTATACAATACATATCGATTCACAAAGATAGAAAAAAAATGAACCGCTAATTAAAAAACGTAAATAATGTCATTTTGTTGTATTATCAGCTCTTTTGTCCCCTTATTTCTTTTATGATTTTATTAGTTTGTATAACTCATCCCATTTTTCGTATAGAGCTTTCATCGATGGTAGTACGATGTTTGCACCTGCATCGGCTAATATTTTGTCAGGCATTGGTCCTGTGTTTACAGCAATCGTAAAGATGCCTGCGGCAACCGCTGCTTCTACTCCTCTCGGTGCATTTTCTACAACGATAGCTTCGTTTGGTTTCAAGTGTCCGGCTTTTTCCAGCCCCATCAGATAAGGCTCGGGGTGTGGCTTGCCATGTTTCACATCAAAGGCTGTTACCATTCGTTCTTTCTTAAATAATCCCGGGAAATTGTGTTCCAGTTTATCTATCAGGGTGGGTTGTCCCGATCCTGTAACCACGGCACAGATCAAACCCTCGTCATGTACTTTTTTAACGAAGTCGTAAGCGTATGGAATCAGGCTTCCGTCATTGTATTCCGAAAACAGCTCGGTCTTACGCTTATACATTGCATTCACTTCTTTGTCGGTAGCTTCTCTTCCTTTTTCCCTTTTCATCAGGTGGTTTATTGTATGGCTACCCACCATTCCTTCGTATAGGTAGAATTCTTCGGGCGTACTTGGTATGTCAAATTCGTCCATTGTTTCTTTCCACGATTTGGCATGCCATTTCATCGAGTCGTACAGAACCCCGTCCATATCGAAAAGGACTGCTTTGAGATCAAATTCTGAATAATTATGTTTGCTTAGATATTCGTTAAAAGTGGTGATCATGATTTTATTTAGTAAAATATGTGCAAAGATACGTTTTATCGATTTAATTACCTATAATGTGTAAATGTCATAACAAAATCAAAAAATAAAACTTTTTATTTGTTTTTCTGAAAAAATAAAATAACTTTGTCAGCCAATAAAGTAAATATTGAATATGAATTTACATAGTATTATTATTAGTTCACTCATTCTGCTCTGGAGAAATTTAGAGTGAGCATTGCTATGTAGTATAAACGATAAAGAAAAAACTAGAGCCTTTCTCACTGTAAAGTAGATGAGAAAGGCTTTTTTTTATGTAAAATAATCAGGATTTAATTAAAAACAGTTATGGACAAGTTATTTATTTTTGACACCACATTGAGAGACGGAGAGCAAGTTCCGGGTTGCCAGTTGAACACAATCGAGAAAATTGAAGTAGCCAAAGCCCTCGAAATGCTCGGTGTTGATGTAATCGAAGCTGGTTTCCCTGTTTCCAGTCCTGTAGATTTCAACTCGGTGGTTGAAATATCCAAGGCTGTTACTTGGCCTACAATCTGTGCTCTTACACGTGCTGTGGAAAAAGATATAGAAGTAGCTGCCGAAGCCTTAAAGTATGCCAAGAAAAAACGTATACATACAGGTATTGGGACTTCGGAATATCATATTAAGCACAAATTTAATTCGACACAAGACGAAATTATAGAAAGGGCTGCTGCTGCTGTCAAATATGCGAAGCGTTTTGTAGAAGACGTTGAATTTTATGCCGAAGATGCAGGTCGTACCGACAATGCTTATCTTGCACGTGTGGTACAAGCCGTAATTAATGCAGGAGCTACTGTTGTAAACATTCCCGATACTACAGGGTACTGTTTGCCCACGGAGTATGGTGCCAAGATAAAATATCTGATTGATCATGTGGATATGAAGAATGCTATTCTTTCTACACACTGTCATCAAGACTTGGGTATGGCTACGGCAAACTCTATAATGGGCGTCTTAAATGGAGCTCGTCAGGTGGAAGTGACAATAAACGGTATCGGTGAGCGTGCAGGTAATACGTCTTTGGAAGAGGTTGTGATGGCTATTCATAGTCATAAAGAATTGAAGATTGAGACAAATATCAATACGCAAAAGATATATCCAACCAGTCGCTTGGTTTCTAATCTGATGAATATGCCTGTTCAGCCAAACAAGGCTGTGGTAGGGCGTAATGCCTTTGCTCATTCATCGGGTATTCATCAGGATGGAGTTCTGAAACATCTTTCTACTTATGAAATTATCGATCCTAAAGATGTAGGTATTGATGATAATGCAATTGTCTTAACTGCCAGAAGTGGACGTGCTGCATTGAAAAATAGACTAAATTTGCTTGGTATAGAAGTCGATGATGATACATTAGCAGAATATTATCAACGTTTTCTTGACTTGGCAGATAGGAAGAAAGATATTACTGATGAGGATATCCTGATCTTAGCCGGTAGAGAAACAGATAAAATGCATCGTATCAAGTTGGATTATCTACAGGTGATCTCAGGGCTAGGGATACGCAATGTGGCGAATGTAGGACTTGATATTGCCGGCGAAAAATTTGAGGCCTCGGCTTCCGGTAATGGGCCAGTAGATGCTGCCATAAAAGCGATCAAGCAAATCATACGACGTCAGATGGTTATTGAAGAATTTCTGATTCAGGCGATAAACAGAGGTAGCGATGATATCGGAAAAGTACATATGCAGGTAGAGCACGAAGGAGTAAATTACTACGGCTTTTCGGCAAATACTGATATTGTAACTGCTTCGGCGGAGGCGTTTATAAATGCAGTAAACAAATTTGTAAAATAAAAAAGACACAGACAACGTAAAAATAGATGGAGCCCCAAAAATACCAATATATAGACAGCTTGAGAGGAATAGCGATTCTTTTGGTTGTGCTTGTTCATGTTGGTATAGTTTTGGATAACATGATCGACTATTTTCCAAAAGATAGTTTGTTGTTGTCGATAATTGGGAATGGAGCATATGGTGTACAACTTTTCCTTATTGTAAGTGCATATACATTGACTATGTCGCATTACAATAGGCTGGATGAGCCACACAAAAACCGGAATTTCTTTATTCGTCGTTTTTTTAGGATAGCACCTATGTATTATATAGCTATTATTTATTTTACATTGGATAAGTACTTGCAATTCAATTTTGTAAATCCCGATTTTTCGGCAATACCAATTCGGTCTGTGTTGAGTAACATTTTCTTTACCAATGCGCTTATTCCTGAGCATACCAATAATTATGTGCCTGGAGGGTGGTCGGTATCGGTGGAGTTCCTGTTTTACTTTATGTTACCGTTTATATGCAGTAAAGTAAAAACAGTAAATGCTGCTCTACTATTGTTCCTGTCTACTTTGACATTAGCGTTGATTATTGATCCTTTCATCAAGGCGAATACAATATATCCATATTTCCATGAGTATAATTTTTTTGTTCAACTGCCGGTATTCCCATTAGGGATATTAGCTTATTTCTTTTTGAATAGAGAACAACATGAAATAAAACCTTTTACATGGGTGTACCTCATCGGAATGATGATCGTATTTTGTTATATCTCAGTTCCGAAGCATATTATGTTTAGTCTTGTGTTTGTATTATTACTCATTATTCAGGCTAAATATAGCTTCAAGCTGTTTTCTAATCGCTTTCTGGCAGAGGTCGGAAAAGTAAGTTTCAGCATGTATCTTTTGCATTTTGCCGTTGTGTATCTTTTTAATAGATTTGGTTTTTACCGAATTATAGAGGTTACTGATTTTACAACATCGCTTCTTAATTTTCTATTGATGTATATTGTTGTTGCGGGGGTGGCTTTTGCCATATCCAGTATAACATATAGGATAATTGAAGTGCCGGGGCAAAATTTAGGTAAGAGACTAATTAAAAAATTGTCTTTGGATCCTATTTCTCATACTAAAGCAGTAAATGGAAACTAAAAAATATGAATATATTGACAGCCTTCGCGGAATAGCTATATTGATGGTTATTCTGGTTCATATTCCTTTTCAGAAGGGGGGCGTTCCATTATGTCGTAAATTTACTTCTAACGAATACTTCCGTCGACCAAGGACATTGTCTTATTTAGTTCTAATAATTTTTATCTATTGTTATATTGCTATAAATTATGGCTTTTTAGATAGATCTGCAACATTTTACTTTATATTAGCATATTTGTGTATATTCACATCGGGCTATATATGCTCGGTCTTTACTCATAAATTTATTGAAGTTCCGGGACAAAACTTGGGACGAAAAATTATTCAAAAGTTGAATCAACAAAAATAAACTTGAAAAATGAAAACTCTATTCGACAAAATCTGGGATGCACATGTGGTTTCATCCGTTGAAAATGGCCCCACACAATTGTATATAGATCGCCATTTTTGTCATGAGGTTACAAGTCCTCAGGCATTTAATGGACTTAGGGCGAGGGGGCTGAAAGTCTACCGTCCCGAAAAAACAACGATAACGGCCGACCATAATACGCCGACTATCAATCAGGATCAGCCTGTAAAAGATCCGATTTCGAGAAATCAGTTGGATACATTGTCTAAAAATGCACAAGATTTTGGAATTCAGTTGTTTTATCCTTTGGGACATCAAAAAAATGGGGTAGTACACATTATAGGGCCGGAAAACGGATTTACTCAACCCGGAATGACTATTGTTTGTGGGGATAGCCATACTTCTACACATGGTGCTTTTGGTGCTATTGCTTTTGGCATTGGTACCAGTGAGGTGGAAATGGTTTTGGCTACGCAGTGTATTCTTCAGACACGTCCGAAGACAATGCGCATCACATTCAACGGAAAATTGGGTGAAGGTGTTTCAGCTAAAGATTTAGCTCTATATATGATCTCTAAGTTGACTACCGGCGGTGCTACCGGCTACTTCGTAGAATATGCGGGTGAGGCTATTCGCAACATGTCTATGGAAGAGCGCATGACACTATGTAATCTAAGTATCGAGATGGGTGCTCGTGGAGGCTTGGTTGCTCCCGATGAGACAACTTTCTCTTATGTGAAAGGTCGTGAATTTGCACCTAAAGGAGAAGAGTGGTATAAGGCATTAGCATATTGGAAAACATTAAAGACTGACGAAGGTGCTAAATTTGATAAAGAGTTGACATTCGATGCCGCAGATATCAAGCCGATGATTACTTACGGAACTAATCCGGGTATGGGTATGGGTATTGATGAATCGATCCCTACATTGGACGAAATAGATGAGGCGGGACGTATCTCTTTCCAGAAGTCTATGGACTATATGGGCTTCAAACCCGGAGAAAAGGTAGAAGGAAAATCAATAGATTATGTATTTCTAGGTAGTTGTACCAATGGACGTATCGAAGATTTCCGTGTGTTTGCAAACTTTGTAAAAGGAAAGAAAAAGGCTGATAATGTAATCGCTTGGTTAGTTCCGGGAAGCTGGAAAGTAGAGCAACAGATCAAGGATGAAGGACTGTATGATATTCTTAAGGAGGCTGGCTTTGAACTTCGCCAACCGGGTTGTTCGGCATGTCTTGCGATGAACGATGATAAGGTTCCTGCCGGCAAATATGCAGTGTCTACGTCAAATCGTAACTTTGAAGGGCGTCAGGGTCCTGGAGCTCGTACTATTCTTGCCGGTCCGCTTGTGGCTGCTGCCGCTGCTGTGACAGGAAAGATTACAGATCCTAGAAATCTTTAATAAGACTAATTTTCTAATATGCCAATATGTAAATATTCAGTATCCTATTGAAACCAAATTATTAGAAGATATAAAAATCTTACAAAAGATAATTAACAAAATAATAAACACCGCCAAATCGAGATAATTGACATATCGGCACATTATCTTATTGGCACATTGATTTATATTATGGAAAAATTTCAAACACTTACATCAACATACGTTCCACTTCCTATTGAGAATGTGGATACAGACCAAATTATACCGGCTCGCTTTTTGAAGGCGACAGATAAAGAAGGTTTTGGTGATAATCTTTTTGCCGATTGGCGTTACAATAAAGACGGAAGTCCCAAAGTCGATTTTGTGCTCAACAACCCTACATATAGCGGAGAGATACTTGTTGCCGGAAAGAATTTCGGTAGCGGTTCCAGTCGCGAGCATGCAGCGTGGGCTGTTTCCGGATATGGATTCAAAGCTGTTGTTTCAAGCTTCTTTGCTGATATTTTTAGAAACAATTCACTAAACAACGGAGTACTTCCTGTTGTGGTTACACCTGAGTTTCTTTCCGAAATATTTGCTTGTGTAAATGCTGATCCAAAAGCCACATTGACAATCAATCTGGAAAAACAAACCATAACAAACAATGTAACGGGGAAAACAGAAAGTTTTGAAATCAACCCTTACAAGAAAGAATGTCTATTGAAGGGACTTGATGATATCGACTATCTGTTATCCAAAAAAGAATTGACAGAAAAGTACGAAACGGAACGCCCTTTGTAATTTTATAAAAATGTAGTAAGCAGCTATCTGCGATTAGATTATGTCTGTCATCATTGTTGAAAAGCTAGATCGTTCTGAATAAGAAGAGATATATCCCCAAATGAAAAAAGGTATTTATATATTCATTTTTATTATGGCTTCTGTGAATATTTATTCTCAGAATATCTTAACTCCTGTATCGTTTGAGCAAGTGACTCTTACCGATAATTTCTGGAACAATAGAATGAGGATCCAAAAAGAAGTATTGGTTCCTGTGGCATTCGAACGGACAGAAATTGCCGTAGAAGATCTTCGACGCACAGCGAATTATCTGAAAGGGATCGAAGGGCCTTTACCATCTGATAGCAGATTCAGCACTTCCGACTTGTTTAAGGTTATCGAAGGTGCGGCCTATCTGTTAAAGATGGAGCGTGATCCAAAATTAGAAAAGCAGATAGACGATATCGCAGATATTATAGCTCAGGCTCAACAACCTGACGGCTATTTGTACCCTCCTCATATTACAGGGGCTTATAAGACTGCGCCATTGTGGGGTGGGGCAGGAATGGGCGATAAGCCTTATTCGTGGGTAGTACACAGCCATGAATTGTATAACATGGGGCATCTTTACGAGGCTGCGGCTGCATACTATCAGGCTACAGGTAAAAGAAATCTGCTGGATATTGCGACTAAGAGTGCTAAACATATAAATAAGGTCTTCTTTGAAGGGGATTCTAATTACAATGGTGGTAAGCCTGTAAACCAAGCTCCCGGACATGAAGAAATAGAAATCGCATTGGTGAAGCTTTATCGTGTGACCGGAGATCCGCTATATCTCAATATGGCGAAAAAGTTTATCGACATACGAGGTGTAACTTATGTGCCCGACGGAAAAGGAACCATGTCGCCCGAATATGCACAGCAGCATGCGCCTGTACGTAAGCAGGATAAAGCAGTAGGACATGCCGTTCGTGCGGTTTATCTTTATTCGGGTATGTCTGATGTAGGTACATTGACGGGAGATACAACTCTCCCGCCTGCTTTGGATAAGATCTGGGGCAATATTGTGGACACACGGATGCATATCACAGGTGGGCTGGGGGCTATACATGGCATTGAAGGCTTTGGCCCTGAATATGAATTGCCAAATAAGGAAGCATATAATGAAACGTGCGCCGCTGTAGGCAATGTATTCTTTAACCATCGTATGTTTCTTCTCGAAAAAGACGGTAAATACATGGATGTTGCCGAAGTGTCACTCTTGAACAATGTTTTAGCGGGAGTAAATCTTGAGGGAAACAAATTTTTCTATGTTAATCCTCTTGCCTCGGATGGTACGGTCGATCGTTCATATTGGTTTGGAACTGCTTGTTGCCCTACAAATTTGGCGAGGCTTATTCCTCAAATTTCGGGTTTGATGTATGCGCATACCGATAATGAAATTTATTGTTCTTTCTACACCGGAAGTAAAGTAGATTTTGCTCTTACATCCGGAAAAGTAGCACTAGAGCAAAAAACGAATTATCCGTTCGATGAAAGTATCCTATTAACTGTAAATCCCGAAAAGAATGATCAGACATTTTCAATAAAAATGCGAATTCCTACGTGGGTCGGTTCTCAGTTTGTCCCTGGTAAATTGTATAGCTATGTTGATAATAATTCGAAAGCGTGGGAACTATATATAAACGATAAGAAGGTCGGAAATTTATCTTTTAAAAAAGGTGAAGTTTCTCTTGACAAAGGTTTTGTTTCTATCTCCAGAAAATGGAAGAAAGGGGATAAAGTAGAGCTTAAACTTCCTATGCCTGTTCGTTATTCTCATGCTATAAGCGAAGTGAAAGCAGACAATGGCAGAGTAGCTATCTCCAGAGGTCCGTTAGTATATTGTGCAGAGGGTATTGATAATACTGAAGATGTGAACAGGTATTATCTGACTAAAGCATCAATAGATGCTAAGGTACAGAAAGATGATACAGGAATATTGAAGGGGATAGACCTAATAAAAAATGTTTCGGCAGACTATATAGATGTAAAAGGTAATATTCATCAGGCTTCACTTAATTTTATTCCATATTATGCATGGAACAATCGAGGAGTTTCGACAATGAATATTTGGTTTGCTGAGAATGAAAAGAAAGTGCGTGAAAGCGTCGCTATTCTTCCTGTAGCAATAAAAGATATAAAAGCGACTTATACAAACGAAGGCGAAAATGTATTCTCTATTGTTGACGGAAAGCATCCGAAGAGTTCTAAGGATACAGAAGTCAATCGATGGACTTCTTGGGACAAAAAGGGTGAAAAGCAAAGCATCGATTTCACTTTCGAGAAGCCTACTGATATAAAAGCCTTTTCGGTTTATTGGTATGACGACAACGGCGGAGTTCGTTTGCCGGATGTTTGGAACTTGGAGTATAAAGATGATAGTGGTTCTTGGAAGCCATTCCCATTATACAGTACCGATTCATATAGTTTGCTCAAAGATCAATTTAATCTTGTGCATTCTGATGGAGATTCTTTTGTTGTAGAAAGTATCAGATTGAATGTAACGCCAAAAGCCGACAGTGCGGTTGGTGTCTTGCAAGTGCGGTTTGATATTAAGTAATTAAGAAAATTAAAGATTACCATGATAGAAATAATGGACACAACCCTGAGAGATGGCGAACAAACATCGAGTGTTTCGTTCTCGGCTCAGGAGAAGATGAGTATAGCTCACTTGTTGCTGGTCGATCTCGGCGTAAATCGTATCGAGGTAGCATCGGCACGTGTTTCGAATGGTGAGTTTGAAACTGTAAAAAAAATCGCTAATTGGGCTAAATCCGCAGGATATATAGATAATATTGAGATATTAGGATTTATAGATAAGGGAGCTTCGCTCAATTGGATAAAAGACACAGGATGTAAAACTATAAACCTGCTGACAAAAGGTTCGTATAAGCATGTGACCGAACAGCTGCGCAAAACACCCGAACAGCATCTTGACGATATTAAGGCTGAGGTGGAATTGGCTCAAAAGTTGGGTATCACAGTCAATGTATATCTCGAAGATTGGTCTAACGGAATCGTGAAATCTGAAGATTACGTCTATTATATGATGGATGGAATGAAGGATTTGCCGATAAAGCGATTTATGCTTCCCGATACCTTAGGGGTATTGAATCCACATAGCGTATGGCGCTGTTGTCGCCGGATGATAAACCGTTATAGAGACCTTCATTTTGACTTTCATGCTCACAACGACTATGATCTGGCTGTAGCGAATACAATGGTGGCAGCAGAAGTGGGAGTGAGAGGCGTGCATCTGACGATGAATGGATTAGGCGAACGAGCAGGAAATGCTTCCCTTGCCAGTGTGATTGCAGTTTTTCACGACCAATTGAAATTAAAAACTTCAATAAAAGAAGAAAATATAAACAGGGTCAGTCGTGTAGTAGAGTCCTATTCTGGACAAGTAATCTCCGCTAATCAGCCAATTGTCGGAGACAATGTTTTCACACAGTGTGCCGGAATACATGCTGATGGTGATAACAAGAATAACTTGTACTATAATGATTTGTTTCCCGAACGTTTTGGTCGTGTTCGCGAATACGCATTAGGTAAATTGTCTGGTAAGTCTAATATCCGAAAGAATATTGAGGCTTTGGGTATTGAACTCGATGAGGATGATATGACTAAAGTGACAAACCGAGTGATAGAATTGGGTGATAAAAAAGAAATTATTACGCAAGACGATCTCCCATATATCATTTCGGATGTGTTGAAAAACAACGAGAAGGAAAGAAAAATCAAGATATTGTCGTTTGCATTTTTATTGACAAAGGGCTTACGCCCTACAGCTACGGTAAAAGTAGAAATTGATGGGCAGGAACATGAATGGACTGCACCAGGGGACGGACAGTATCACGCTTTTTCGAAAGCTTTGTATAAGATATACTCACGTTTGGGTAAGCCTACCCCTACGTTAGTGAACTATGCTGTTTATATACCACCCGGCGGGCGTACCGATGCTTTGGTACAAACGGTAATTACATGGGAATTTAATGGTAAGACTTTCAAGACAAGAGGTCTTGATGCCGACCAGACAGAAGCAGCGGTAAAGGCTACCGAAAAGATGCTGAATATGATCGAAGATCTGTAAATGACTTTTCTGCAAATGAAAGGAGAGCGGGTTGAATGGGTTGATATAGCAAAAGGTATCGGAATAATATGTGTTGCTATGGGACATGTGTTTCAATACCAGATGCTTGCTACAAGATAATATATCTGTTTTATATGCCTCTTTTCTTTATTGCTTTTATCGTATCTTTAATAGATTTGAAATTACGCAGGTACTTTTTTAGGAAAATATAAGAGTAGACAGATTCAAAAATAATTACAATTTTAAAATATAGATTGATGAAATTAAACATTGCAGTGCTCCCTGGAGACGGAATAGGGCCTGAAATTATAGAACAGGCATTGAGAGTGACAGAAGTAGTTTGTGAAAAATTTGGTCACGAACTTTCTTATGAATATGGTATTGTTGGAGCTTCGGCAATCGATCAGGTAGGCAATCCATATCCTGATGGAACGCATGAATTGTGTATGGCTTCTGATGCTGTGCTGTTTGGTGCAATCGGAGATCCTAAATATGACAACAACCCTTCAGCAAAAGTACGTCCCGAACAAGGACTTTTGGCTATGCGCAAAAAGTTGGGATTGTATGCTAACCTTCGTCCTGTAAGTACATTCCCTACACTAGTACATAAATCGCCCCTTCGTTCCGATTTGGTAGATGGTGCTGATTTTATGTGTGTGCGTGAATTAACGGGAGGTATGTATTTTGGTCGTCCGCAAGGACGCAGCGAAGACGGAGATACTGCTTATGATACTTGCGTATACACTCGTGAAGAAGTAGAGCGTATACTTCATCTTTCATATAAATATGCTCAGATGCGTCGCAAAAAAGTGACAGTGGTAGATAAAGCGAATGTATTGGCTACTTCTCGTCTATGGAGGCAGGTTGCTCAGGAAATTGAAAAACAATATCCTGATGTGGAAACTGAATATATGTTTGTAGACAATGCCGCTATGCAGATTATTCAATGGCCTAAGCGTTTTGATGTACTTGTTACAGAAAACTTGTTTGGAGATATCCTTACCGATGAGGCCTCTGTAATTACCGGATCATTAGGTATGTTGCCATCGGCATCTATTGGTATTCACACATCTGTGTTTGAACCGATACATGGTTCATATCCTCAGGCAGCAGGCAAAAATATAGCAAATCCATTAGCCACTATTCTTTCGGCAGCAATGATGTTCGAATATGCATTCGAACTGAAAGAAGAAGGTAAGCTGATTCGTGATGCTGTTAATGCATCTATGGATGCAGGAGTAGTAACTGAGGATATTGCATCGAAAGAAGGAAAAGCTTATTCTACATCGCAAGTAGGCGACTGGATTGTAAATTATTTGAAGGGATAAAATTTTTTCTAAGATACTGTGAAGAGGCTGTTCGTTGTGTACAGCCTCTTTTCGTCTTTATCTCAATAGTGATATGCCTGATAGGTTACTTTCAATGGGCTCTTTCCATTTAATATTTGCATATTGTAGTCTTCTACAAAATATTACTTTCATAAACATTAGGAAAAAAGATGTAAAATATTTATCTTTGCCCCGCTTTTATAAGCCCGTACGTGTGATGGGAATAAGGAAGCAATCCTTAATTTGAGTAACACAATTTAAAATTAAAAGATGAAAACGTTTGAATTAAAAGGAGAAGCCAGAACAGATCTTGGCAAAAAAGCGACAAAAGCATTTCGTAAAGAAGACAAAATCCCTGCTGTAATTTATGGTGGAGATCAAACTGAAGCAATTGCTTTTACTGTTACAAACAGCGATGTTCGCAAACTTGTTTATACTCCTGAAATTTTCCTTGTAAACCTAACAATAGGAAAAGACAGCTATAAAGCTATATTGAAAGATGTACAGGTACATCCGGTAACAGATGCTATCTTGCACCTTGACTTCCTTCATGTATTTGAAGGCAAACCAATTGTAATGGACGTTCCTGTTATTTTGGACGGACTTGCAGAAGGTGTAAAAGCAGGGGGTAAACTTTCACTTGACTTGCGTAAGATTAAAGTAAAAGCTCTTTACGATAAGATCCCTGAGAAAGTACACGTTGACGTAACAAGCCTTGCTCTTGGAAAATCTATCCAGGTAGGTGAACTACACTTCGAAGGACTAGAACTGTTAAATGCTAAAAATGCTGTTGTTTGTCGCGTTCAATTGACTCGTGCTGCAAGAGGTCTTGCTGCTAAAAACGGCTAATAATAGGATATATTGAATGAAATACTTGATTGCCGGCCTCGGTAATATTGGTAGAGAATACGAATATACCCGCCACAATATAGGATTCAGAGTATTGGACGCTTTAGCTAAAGCGTCCAATATTGTTTTTGCTGACAAGCGTTATGGCTTTGTGTCTGAACTAAAGGTCAAAGGACGTACTCTTATTCTGCTAAAGCCATCTACTTTTATGAATCTTAGCGGAAATGCTGTTCGTTATTGGCTAAACCAAGAAAAGATACCGATTGAGAATCTTTTGGTAGTTGTAGATGATCTTGCTTTGCCTTTTGGTTCTTTACGCCTCAAAGGAAAAGGTAGTAGTGCCGGACATAACGGACTGGGTAATATACAATCTGTACTAGGAACACAAGATTATGCCCGCTTACGCTTTGGTATAGGTAACGAATTTTCTCGGGGAGGTCAAGTCGGCTATGTGCTCGATAATTTCAGTGACGAAGAGGAAAAAGAGCTTCCTGTGAAACTGGAGACCTGTGGCGAAATAATCAAAAGCTTTTGTCTGGCAGGTATCAACAATACCATGAACCAATACAATAATAAATAAAACCAAAGAAGTTAGAAACGAATATCTTTTGTATCTAATATATAACTTTGGTAAATGATGTGAAGCCGGTCTTGTTTGCGGACATATTGGCAAAATTCTGATTTTATTATGAAAGAACCTAAAAACGAAGTACGTATAGACAAATGGCTGTGGGCTGTTCGTCTTTTCAAAACTCGTTCTATAGCAATAGAAGCATGTAAAAAAGGACGTGTCTCGATCAAAGGAGTTACTATAAAACCCTCTCGATCAATTAAGGTAGGCGATGTGATAGAAGTGCGCCGTCCTCCGGTTACTTATTCCTTTGAAGTCCTCAACCTTTCGGAAAACAGAATGGGAGCCAAGCTTGTGCCCGAATTTATGAAAGATGTGACATCTGCATCTCAACTTGAAATATTAGAAATGTCTAAGGTGAGCGGTTTTGTAGATAGAGCTAGAGGAACAGGGCGACCAACAAAAAAAGATCGTCGTGAATTGGATCAGTTTACAGAAGATTACTCTTTCTTTGATGATTGGGATTTAGAAGATTAGAGTATAAATTATAGTTCGAAACTTATTCCTTGCAGAACACACTCTTATGAAATAGTAATTCATTATACCATCAAAAACTTTCTTATTTATATTTGTTCTTATTTATAATTCTATATCTTTGTTACCATAATTGGTGTTATATATTCGAAGTCTTGGATATATAATGAAAAGGGAATCAGGTGTAAATCCTGAACAGTCGCGCTGCTGTAAGCTTCGCTAAACGTTTATACAAATCCTCAAAGCCACTGTTTTTCATAAACGGGAAGGTCGTATAAAACGGAAGTAAGTCAGAAGACCTGCCAAAAAATAAATTTCATCTTTCGCGAAAAAAGATAGAAAGCTCAAGAGATTTTTCTCTGATTATAGAAAATTGATTTTGGTTGAAGTATTTATACTATCATCTCTTGCAATGTCATATTTCGGTATCTGCAAATGAGGTTGTATATTTTAAATAAACCTTCTCCTGATCTTATAATATATTCAATAACAATAAAAACTTACAACAATGAAAAAGATATGTCAAAGATGTTCGGCCGCTTTCAGCTGTAGAGAAGACCGCGTAGAATTGTGTAGCTGCCGTAGAGTTTCTTTAGTTTCAGGGGTGCGCGATTATATAAAAGATAACTATAGTGACTGCCTTTGTCCTAAGTGTTTAAGCGAAACAAATACTTACTTTTTTGCCTTTGATGTTAATCCTAAATTCATAAAAGACAAAAAATAAAGTATTTATAAGCAACACCAATACAAGGTAATAGCAAAAACTTATTTTTAATTTACAATTTATTATAAATTTAGTCTTTAATTCGTTTAATTGTATAGGTAAGTTTCCTTAAATTTGATGTTGGAAAACAACGCAATTTGAATGTTTTCAAATCAAGTATTGAAGTTTGCAATCTCCTGTCACAAATGGAGATAGGAGATTGCAAATCGATATCGAACCGGATAGAAATAATAACTATAATAAATAAAATTAAACATGTTACAAGAGTTTACTTTAGGCGAAGGAAAGGCGATTATCAACTTCACTCTTAAGTTTTGCGACACGAGGCAAAAAATATTAAATAGTTACGGTTTTCATCGGGTTATTGAAGCTTTTATACAAAGATTGAAAAAGAATGATGTCATTATCTACGATTATTATATCAAAGAATTCAAGACTGACGAAGAATTTCAAAAAACATTGATAGAAGCATTTAAGCTACTTACTGTATGTAATCCCGATGAGGTGCAAAATGTACATAACAAGTATGCTATCTTTTTCAACGATAAAGATTTATTTATAGAGCTTATAGAGCTTCTCTATGGCTTCTGGCGTAGAATGGAACGTTATACTATAGTGCATAACAATTCCATCAGCAGCGGGTTGCAAAGTGTGCGTTTTTTGCATGCCAACGAATTGTTCAATGAGCTGGTACTTTCTATCTACCGCCGCATTCAGGAAACCGTAATGGGGTATCAGCATCTTGTATATCGCCAGCTTACCGCAGGTGCAAATGCAGGGTTAACTCTTAGTGACATTACTTGGAACTGCCCAATAGAATACAATGGGTTGACTTCTATTCCGTTCATTACTTCTGTTATGTTTAAACCACCGTTTATTTCATATACAAAAAGAAATACACGCGACGGCATTTTTCAAGAACATACAACAAATCCGGTAGAAAATATTATTCTGAATGAAGATGACTGGTTCTTATTTCCTGCTAAAGTAGGGAATATGTTGACCTTTGTTTATTTCCACAAGGACTATATGGTTCACGGATTTGCATTATCCAATCTTTTTGAACTAGCTAAAGCCAGTGAATATATCGGTAAAAAACCGGATATAATATACGTGTTCGGATATCCTGATGGAATAGAAGAGAAACGTACTTTCTACTATAAGGATAAGAAAAATGATATTCTTATCGGTTACGCTAATCATTGCGACGATATCGACTATTTTGGCTATATGAAAAAAATGCTTCTTACACTTCATAACGTGAAGCAAATGGAGCAAGGGCGATTGCCGCTACATGGAGCTATGGTAAACATATTACTCAAGAATGGTACAGAAGCCAATATCGTTATTATAGGAGACAGTGGTGCCGGAAAATCTGAAAGTTTGGAAGCTTTCCGTACACTTAACGAGAAATATATACGTCATATGCGTATCGTATTTGACGATATGGGTTACCTCAAAAAAGAAGAAGATGGTACGATTAAGGGGTATGGAACCGAAATCGGAGCATTTGTCCGTATCGATGACCTTGACCCTATGTATGCGTTCCAGCAGTTAGAGAGAGGTATCTATTCAAATCCTGACAAAATAAATGCTCGCATTACGATTCCTGCTGCAACATACGATGTTATATCTAAAGGATATAAAGTAGATTATATCTTGTATGCGAATAACTATACTGAATCTGCTCAGAAGATTGAGTTTTTTGATAATCTCGACGAAGCGATTAAAATATTCGAAGCTGGAGCCCGCAAAGCAAAAGGTACTACTACCGAAAATGGTTTGGTAACATCTTATTTTGCCAACCCTTTTGGCCCTGTACAAGAAAAAGAGCTTGCAGGCAAACTGATCAAAGAATTCTTTAATGATATGAATAACAACGGTGTAAAAATAGGAGAGATATACACCTCGCTTGCTATTGACGGACATACTAAGGATGGGCCTCAATTGGCAGCAGAAGAGTTGTTTACAATGATAAATAATGATTAAGTGGAGTAGAGATGAGTTAAGTATTAGCTCGTCTCTTTCTTCGATAAAATTTGCCTGACTACTCAACGCTTACTTAAACTTTTGATAATGTATGGCGTTAAATATTATAACGGAGAAAAATACAACTAATAATTAGAATAAACCTATGAACAATATGCAACAATCCTTGATGCACGACAATATCAAGATGCTTGGCCACTTGCTCGGAAAAACGATCAATGAGGCGAAAGGGCAAGATATGGTCGACCTCATAGAAACAATCCGCAGGCTATCTAAAGCATCACACTCGGGTGACATTGAAGCACATAAATCGTTGGTTAAGACATTGCAAAATCTTAGGGATGAGGAGTTCTTGCCTGTAGCACGTTCTTTCAACCAGTTTCTTAACCTCACAAATACGGCAGAACAATATAATAGTATCTCTCCCCACGCACAAGGGGCTGAGAATCCGGTGAATTTTTCTGCAGTATATGAAAAACTTAAAGCCGCTAACTATAGCGATAGCGATATAATCAAAGCAATAGAAGATATATCTATCGATTTGGTTTTAACCGCTCACCCTACAGAAATAAATAGACGCTCGTTGATCAATAATCTGAATCAAGTAGATCAATGCCTTAAGCTACTCGATCATGATGATTTGATCGAACATCAGAAAGTACAAATATTGCGCAGACTCAAACAACTAATCGCTCAATATTGGTATACTGATGAAATACGTCAGAATCGTCCGACCCCCAACGAAGAAGCAAAATGGGGATATGATGTAGTAGAGAATAGCCTTTGGGCTGCTGTACCAGCTTACATCCGAGAACTCGACGAGCAAATAAGAAATACACTCGCATATCGTATTCCGATCGATGCACGTCCTATACATTTTTCATCATGGATGGGGGGCGACCGTGACGGGAATCCTAATGTGACAGCCAAAGTTACACATGATGTACTACTTGATAGCCGCCGTCGTGCTGCAACTCTCTTCTTATCAGATATAGAAATACTGGTGAAAGAACTATCAATGGCAACCTGTACGCTCGAATTCAGAAATTATATAGGAAACTATGAAGTACAAGAGCCGTATCGTGAGCTAATGAAAAAGTTGCGTACACAGCTTCGTAATACTATAGCTTACCTTGATGCCCGTATAGCAGGTAAAAATCCTGAACTTACCGAGGATATTCTCTACTATAATGAGCAATTATGGGAACCTTTGCATGAATCTTATAAGTCTTTAGTGGCTTGCAAGATGGATATTATAGCCGATGATAAGCTATTGGATACTATGCGCAGGGTTAAATGCTTCGGGCTTACTCTTGTACAAATAGATGTTCGTCAGGAAAGTACAATTCATACTGAGACAATTTCAGAGATTACCCGTTATTTAGGATTAGGAGATTATGAAACATGGTCGGAAGATGAGAAGCAAGCTTTTCTTATCAGAGAGCTGAATTCTAAACGTCCTTTGGTTCCAAAAAATTGGGAGCCAAGTCCTCAAACGAAAGAAGTGCTGCAAACATGCAAAGTTATTGCAGAAACTCCTGAAGGGGTAATACCTACCTACATTATATCGATGACACGTACTCCGTCCGATATATTGGCGGTTTATTTGTTGTTGAAAGAAGCTGAGTGTCCTTATATATTACCCGTAACACCATTGTTTGAAACGCTGAATGACCTCAATAATGCCAATGGTATTATGCAGCAATTGTTTAATATTAGTTGGTACAGAGGCGTTATCAAGAGCAAACAAATGATAATGATCGGTTACTCTGACTCAGCCAAAGACGCAGGATCTATTGCTGCCGGATGGGCACAATACAGTGCACAAGAAGCATTGATCAAAAGCTGTCAAGAAGCGGGAGTATGCTTGACCTTATTCCATGGACGTGGTGGTACTGTCGGACGTGGAGGAGGACCTGCCAAAGTTGCTCTTTTCTCTCAGCCTCCGGGCTCATTAAAGGGTGGTTTGCGTGTAACAGAACAGGGCGAAATGATCCGCTTCAAATTAGGTATACCCGATCTGGCTATAAAAACGCTGGCTTTATATACTGATGCAATCTTAGAAGCTAACTTACTTCCGCCACCTGCACCAAAACAGGAGTGGAGAGACCTTATGAATAAGATGTCCGATATTTCTTGTACTATATATCAAGATACAGTACACAGAAATCCTGATTTTATACCGTATTTTTATCAGGCAACTCCTGAGGCCGAGCTTGCTCGTTTGCCATTAGGATCACGACCTGCAAAACGTCGTCCCAATGGTGGGGTTGAAAGTTTGCGTGCTATTCCTTGGATATTTGGATGGACTCAAAACAGGTTAATGCTTCCGGCATGGCTTGGAGCGGGAGAGGCCCTTCAGCAAGTTATAGATGAAGGGAATGTAGAGATATTAAAAACCATGTACAAAGATTGGCCTTTCTTCGGAACAAGGATTAATATGTTGGAAATGGTATTTGCCAAAGCAGACCCTCGTATATCGGCATATTATGACGAACGGTTAGTGGAAGACAGGTTGCAAGATTTAGGAAAAAGGCTTAGAGCACAGTTAGAGGGTGCAATAAAATCTACATTGAGAATATCTCAGGATGAATACTTGATGGAGAGCCTACCCGATATAGCAGAGAATATTGCAATGCGAAATATATATACCAATCCGTTGAATCTGTTGCAGGTAGAATTGCTTCATCGTTCGAGACAAGACAGTGAGCATTCTCCCGAACTGGAACTGGCACTGATGATCACAATATCGGGTATTGCCGCCGGAATGCGAAACACAGGATGATAACATTCTGATAAAATATATAGATTGTAAAAGCTCATAAAAATCAAAATATTTTTATTCGTAGAAAATGCTTAATCCATGTTTAAAAATTTGATCTTTATGGGTTTTTACTTTAATTTCGTATAGATAAATAATTATATCATGCAATATAAAATAATGGCTCCAAAGGCCATAAATTCAACAATAGCACTGCCTGCATCTAAAAGCATAAGCAACAGAGCTCTTATTCTGAACGGTCTAAGTTTAAATGCTTCAACTCTGGAAAATCTTTCCGACTGTGATGATACGCAAGTTATGATAGAAGCCTTCCGTTCAGGTAGTAGCCTGATTGATGTAAAGGCTGCCGGCACATCTATGCGTTTCCTTACAGCATTGTTAGCGATAACGCCCGGAGAATGGATAATAACAGGCACAGAGCGCATGCAGGAACGTCCTATTAATATTCTTGTAGAAGCCCTGACCTCATTGGGAGCCCGCATTTCATATATTGCGAATATTGGATATCCTCCGCTAAAGATAAAGGGTACGGCACTCGATGGTGGTGACATATATTTGTCGGGAGATGTCAGTTCTCAGTTTATATCGGCACTTCTGATGATTGCCCCTACAATGAGTAAAGGGTTGACAATCCATTTGGAAGGCGATATTATATCCATCCCGTATATAAAAATGACATTGGGAATGATGTCCCAGTTTGGAGTAAAGGCACACTGGGAAGATAAAATAATTCGTATTCATCCACAAGAATACAGACCGACTCATTATGTAGTAGAGTCTGATTGGTCTGCAGCTTCATATTGGTACGAAATGGCTGCGTTAACAGATAGTGCGTATATAGAACTGAAAGGATTGTTCAAAGAAAGTATGCAAGGTGACTCTAAAGTATCCGAGTTGTTTTTGGACTTAGGTGTTAATACCGAATTCACTGAAAACGGAGTTATATTGACTAAGTCGGACAGAATAACAAAGAAGATGTTCCATAATTTTGTGAATGAGCCCGATTTGGCACAAACCTTTGTTGTAACTTGTTGTATGATGAATATTCCTTTTATGTTTACCGGATTGCAAAGCCTAAAGATAAAAGAAACAGACCGCATAGAAGCATTAAAGGCTGAAATGAAAAAGCTGGGATATCTTATTTATGACAGTCAAAACAGTATTCTCGAATGGAATGGTGAAAGATGCGAGCCAGAAACAGAAGCTGTTATCCGTACATACGAAGATCATCGCATGGCGATGGCTTTTGCTCCGGCTGCAATAAAAATGGATCATATCAATATGGCACACCCGAATGTAGTTACTAAGTCATATCCAAATTATTGGAATGACCTGAAAACTGTAGGATTTACGATAGAGGAAAAATAATATATCAATCTAAACGATATCCGAATTGGCGAAGTATGTTATCCCTGCTTCGCCAATCTTTTTCTACTTTGACGAATATTTGCAAGAATACTTTTTTATCAAAAAATCGCTCAATATCTTTCCTTGCCATTGTACCGAGTTTCTTCAAGGCTGCACCTTGATGTCCGATAACAATTCCTTTTTGTGTGTCACGCTCTACAATGATAAGAGCTCTTATGTTTATTATATCTTTTTCTTCTTTAAACTCTTCAACAACGACTTCTACCGAATATGGAATTTCTTTTTGGTAATAAAGAAGAATTTTCTCACGAATAATCTCTGTTACAAAGAATCGGGCAGGGCGATCGGTTAATGCATCTTTCTCAAAATAGGGTGGTGATTCGGGGATAAGGTCTATAATCCGTTTCTTGACCACATCTGCATTAAACTTATTTAGTGCCGAAATCGGATATATTTCCGCATTCGGAAGTAGTTCTTTCCACCGCAAGACCAAGGCTTCCAATTCTTTCTGATTTGTTTGATCTATTTTATTAATCAAAAGCAAAACAGGAGCTTCTACACCTTGTACTTTCTTTAGAAACTCTTCGTTTTTGTCTATTTTTTCGACAACATCAGTCATATATAGTAAGACATCAGCATCACTTAATGCAGATTCCGAGAAGTTAAGCATCGACTCCTGCAACTTGTAATTGGGACGCAAAACACCCGGAGTATCAGAATAAACAATCTGATATTCATCGGTATTCACTATTCCTAAAATACGATGACGAGTGGTCTGAGCTTTAGAAGTAATAATTGATACTTTTTCACCTACCAACAGGTTCATCAACGTTGATTTACCTACATTGGGGTTGCCTACTATATTTACAAATCCTGATTTATGCATTTTTATTTTTTATGTTTTTAGAATACGGCTGTCGAACTTAGCATTTCGGGTGTCATCCATTTGCCTTGTGCTTTCATCACTTGCTCTATGACATCACGGGCAACACCATCTCCGCCATTTTTATGCGAAATATATTGGGCTACACTTTTTATCTCAGGCGCAGCATTTGCCGGGGCTACAGCCAACCCTACAGCCTGCATTACCTGATAGTCTGGCAAGTCGTCGCCTGCATATATTATCTCTTCGGCTTTATAGCCTGTTTTTTCCATATAGTCGTTGAGGTCATTTATCTTAACTCTCGATTTGAGGTAAATATCATTAACTCCCAACCTGTTGAAGCGAAGACGAATATTATCTGTATCTGCTCCTGTGATAATGGCCACACTATAACCGGCTTTTACTGCAAGGTTGATAGCATATCCATCTTTTATATTTACCATCCTTACCGGTGACCCATCTGAAGACAAAGGTATTGAATCGGGAGATAAAACACCATCAACATCAAATATAAATGCTTTTATTTTCTTCAAATCGTAATTTATTGTACTCATTATATATCTTTTTTACCAAACCGATGAATACTTTCGCTCATCAGTTTATAAATTTGTTTTATTTTATCATCATCAATCAGCGACAGGTGCTTCTCCATCACATTTTCATCGAAGCGCACAGCCGGACCTGTTTGGGCTTCTTCGGGAGATAAAGAATGTACCTTCGATGCAGTTTCGTCAATCAACGGCAAGGCGATATCGAACGGTAAGTTTATTTTTGCTAGAACTTGTTTCGATAAGGTGTACATATGATTCGTAAAGTTGCAAGCAAATACTCCTGTAAGGTGGAGATACTTTCGTTCTTCTGTCGATAATTCTACTATTTTGGTTGACAACTGGGATGCTATGCTTTTTAGTTGTTCCAATGCATGATCATCCGAAGCCTCCAGAAATATTGGAATGTCCGCCCAGTCAACTTTTCTATCTTTACTAAATGTTTGAAACGGATACAGTACTCCATATCGAGAAGTATATCCTTCAAAGACATTTATAGACATGCTACCGGCTGTATGTGCCCATAAGCCATTATTTGACGGAAGACTAGCAATCAATTCTTCTAAAACAGAATCTTTTACCGAAAATATATATAAGTCAGCATCCCAGACGGCTAATGATATATCTGTAATAGGTGCAGCATCCACTTCATTGGCTAAAGCGGATGCAGAAGCTAATGTTCGGCTATAGACTTGTACAATATCAAAAGATTTACTGTACAGCTCTTTTGCAAATTGTGTTGCAACATTGCCTGCTCCTATCAATACTACTTTCATTAGTTCTTCTTTTTGGCGCTTAATACCATTGCCACTCCCGCAACGATCAATAACCCCGGAACAATAAGATTAGAATAATTATGCATCCAACCAAAGAACGTATCAGCATTAAGCAGTACTCCTATACCTAGGAATATCCAACCTAAAACTCTCTTAGGTTGAGTGAATAAGAACACAATCCCTGCTATAAGCAAAAAAGAACCTACTCCTATTAGTCTGTCAGCATAAGGGATTTTACTTAATACGTCTAACTTGTCCAGCATAAATAAAATACCGAAGATAAGTATGGTTATCCCATACGACAAACGGTCGTTTGACTTGCTATTAGTTGCCATAAGTAGCTATTCTATTATTTGGTTTATATTAAAGTTTCCGATATGTACTTTCTCCCATTGTAATTTTTCATCGTCGATAGGGGAGCGCTCTTGTGCTTTATTTCCAAATACTATAACAGAAAGAACCTGCAGCTGTATCGGGATATTAAATAAGCTCTTGATATAGTCATTAGAAGCTTCCTCTTCCTCTGTATATCGCTCTCTGATTTGTATCCAACAACTTCCCAATCCCAAATCTTCCGCTTGTAACTGCATCATAATGGAAGCAATAGACGCATCTTCTATCCACACGTCGCTTGTTAATGGATCAGCCATAACTATAATAGCTAAGGCACAACCTTCTATCGGTTTACTTCCCGATTTTTTGCATAGCGACAGCTTTCTTAGCATTTCTTTATCTTCAACTAATAGAAACTGCCAAGGATTTTTACTCTTTGATGAAGGCGACTTTAGCCCAGCTTTGAGAATAGTCTCTACTTGCTGAGGTTTCAATGGTTCATCTGTAAATTTACGAATACTCCGACGATTTGTTACCAAATCTTGAAAATTATTCATAAGTCAATATGATTTATAAATTCTTATTTTATTAATTAGTTTTACTCTCCGGATATATAAATTAACGGCGAGTCAATTCTTCAACTTCCTTCTCAATCTCACTGACAGATTTTAAACCTTCGGTACTGCTTTTTCTAAGGAGTATATTCAGTGTTTGCATGATCAGTTTAATGTCTAAAGCATACGAATAGCCGTTGATATACAGCAAGTCGTATTTTAATTTATCTCTTACCGATGTATTATATTTACCTTGCACTTGTGCCAGACCTGTAAGCCCGGCTTTAACCCTATGACGCAAGTTATATTCAGGCATCTCGGCACAGAACTGTTCTACAAAGAATGGACGTTCAGGGCGTGGGCCTACTATGCTCATGTCGCCTATGAGTATATTGTAAATCTGAGGTATTTCATCCAATCTGGTAGCACGCAAGAAGTGGCCAAGTTTAGTTATTCTACAGTCAACATCTTGAGCTAATACAGGACCCGAGGCAGCTTCTGCATTTTCGACCATTGTCCGAAATTTATATATCTTGAAAACTTTGTTGTCACGCGTTATGCGTTCTTGTGCATAAAATGCTGATCCTCCGCCTATTTTTAAAGCCAAATAAACAAATATGAATGGAATAGATAAAACAATCAGTCCCAAAATCCCTAAGAAGACATCCGTCAGTCGTTTAAAAAGCTCATTACTCTGTCCCAGTCCTAACTCTCTCACATCTAAAACCGGCGAATCATCTATTTGCAGGAAGTTCGCATTAAATTGGAGTATCTCTGAATTTTTAGGCTGATATAATACAGTACGGTTACGTTCTATGCAATATAAAATAATATGCTGTTTTTGCTCTTCGGAAACATCTTCGGTAATGAATGTTATATCACATCCGTTGATATAGTTATATAAATTAAGATGGTCGGGGGAACAAACATGTTTCAAGTTAGACCATATTCCTTTTGCCTCAAGTAATTTGTATGCCAGAGGTTGCGACTTCTCATAGCCAATAACGAGTACCGATTTTCCTTTATTCAGGCGAAAGTGCATTCTATTGGCAAAAAAGTGCCAGAACGTGATTGCTGCAATCTGCATGGCATAGGCAGTAAGAAGAATACTTCGGGGGAATGCAAATTCTCTGGCCAAGAAGCTTATAGCCATTGTGCAAAACAATAGAGAGACTATAACCAGAAATACGGTGTACCCTATACCCAAAAAAGAAAAATCTTTTGGTTTATCTAATTCAAATATATGGCTTAAGATTAAATAGCAAATACCTATATATGGCCAGATAGCAACAAACGAAAACCAGTTTTCGGAGAAGTTGTCAAGGCTATCTTTAAAAATGTAGAAAGACCAAATTATCGAACCATATACGATGGCTAAATCCAACAAAGGTATTAATATCTTTAATCCCCTGTATCCAAATATTTTTTCCAAAAATCTATTCATTCAACTGAATATAATAATTTTTCAAGGAAAAAATGCTACTTCTTCTTCGATTTTGCTTTTGTTTTAGTAGCAGGTTTCTCTCCGGTTGCCTTCACTATTTTCATTGCTGCGTCAAAATCTAAATCAGCAGGCACTACACCTTTCGGAATTTTATAGTTTGTTTTTTGATACGCAATATATGGACCATATCGGCCATTTAATATTTGTAAATCTGCGTCCTCAGTAAAAGTCTTTATTATCTTTTCAGCGTCTTTTTGGCGTTTATCTTCAATCAAAGAAATCGCACTATCTAAATCAACACTGTAAGGATCATATCCTTTAGGCAAAGATATAAACTTTCCGTTATGTTTTATATACGGGCCAAATCTTCCTGTACCAACGCTAACATCTTTACCTTCAAACTCACCAACCGAACGAGGTAGCTCGAATAATTTCAAAGCTTCTTCTAATGTAATAGTTGTGATAGATTGTGTTTTTTGTAATCCTGCAAACTGAGGTTTTTCTTCTTCTTCTTGAACACCAATTTGTACCATTGGCCCGAAACGTCCGATCTTTACAGATACCTGACGTCCCGATTTAGGATCAACACCCAGTATACGTTCTCCTACTTTATGATCTGTTTGAGTATTTGTTGCAGACTCTACAATAGGATGAAATACTTTGTAAAATTTATCTATAAGTTTTGTCCAGTTTTCTTCACCTTCGGCGATCTGGTCAAATTCTTTTTCTATATTGGCAGTAAAATTATAGTCTAATATCCCCGGAAAATATTCGATAAGGAAATCATTTACAACCACTCCTGTATCAGTAGGGATAAGCTTGCCCTTGTCTGTACCTGTGATTTCAGTTTTCTGTGTATCCGATATTTTTTCTTTTTTGAGGGCTAAGATATTATACTGACGTTCTGTTCCTTCTATATTCGACTTCTCTACATACTCACGGTTCTGTATGGTAGAGATAGTTGGTGCATAAGTAGACGGACGACCTATACCAAGCTCTTCCAGCTTACGAACAAGAGATGCTTCACTATAGCGACTAGGACGTTGTGTAAATCGTTCTGTGGCTGTCGCCTCTTTCATTTGTAGTGCATCCTGAACTTTTACAGGAGGAAGCAGGCTTGTTTCATTATCTATAATCTCTTCATCAGTACCTTCAAGGTATACATGCAAGAACCCGTCAAACTTGATAACTTCTCCAACTGCTGAGAATTTCATATCTTTCTCATTAGAGATACTAACTGTTACAGTGGTTTTCTCCAATTCTGCATCAGCCATTTGAGATGCAATAGTCCTCTTCCATATCAGTTCGTACAGTTTCTTCTCCTGTGCAGTGCCCGATATTGAGTGCTCATTTATATATGTAGGACGGATGGCCTCGTGTGCCTCTTGTGCTCCTTTCGATTTTGTTGAGAAATGGCGAACTTTTGAATATTGCTTTCCATATTCAGATTCAATCTCATTTTTTGTAGTGTTAATTGCCAAGCTGGACAAATTAACCGAATCGGTACGCATATAAGTAATTTTTCCCGACTCGTATAATTTTTGAGCAACCATCATTGTCAACGAAACAGGGAAGCCTAGTTTACGAGATGCTTCCTGTTGCAAGGTTGAAGTAGTAAAGGGAGCTGCCGGAGATTTTTTCATCGGTCTTGTCTCTACATCTTCAACTTTGAAGCTTGCTTCTTTAAGTTTTTCAAGAAGGTTTAGAGCTTCTTGTTTGGTTTTAAGTCGCTTGCTAAGTTCTGTCTTTATTTCGTACTGAGAGCCATTGTCTTCTTTTGTGAAAATGGCAATCACTCGATAAGATGCTTCCGATTTGAATTGTTGTATTTCTCTTTCACGTTCAACGATCAATCTTACAGCTACCGACTGAACACGTCCTGCTGATAGTGCGGGCTTTACTTTGCGCCATAGTACGGGCGACAATTCGAACCCTACAATGCGGTCAAGAACGCGACGTGCTTGTTGCGCATCTACGAGATTGATGTCTATTGTTCGGGGATTTTCTATTGCATTCAGAATTGCATCTTTCGTAATTTCGTGGAAAGCAATTCTTTTTGTTTTATTCTCTTCAAGCTTTAATGTCTTATACAGATGCCATGATATAGCTTCTCCCTCACGGTCTTCATCGGAAGCAAGCCATACAAGGTCTGCTTCTTTTGCCGCTTTTTTCAGTTCATCGACAACTTTCTTTTTGTCGGAAGGTATCTCATATATGGGAGTATAATTGTTCTCCAGGTCTATGCCTAAATCTTTTTTCTTTAGGTCTCTAATATGTCCGTAACTAGACATAACTTTAAAATCTTTCCCTAAAAATTTCTCGATAGTTTTGGCTTTCGCCGGAGACTCAACAATAACTAAATTTTTCTGCATACAATTAAATCAAGGCTTGTGTTATATTCAAGCATACTAAACGTAGTGTACTCGAATAATACATTCTCTTTTGAACGGCAAAAGTAGTGATTTTGTTTTAAATAGCAGAATAAAAATAATCTTAATGCCGTAATTTATTGATTTTTTGTATTGAAAATCAATAAAAAAGAAGCCATATCTAAATTCTTTAAGCTTTTATTCGGAGTTATCTTAACAATTTAATTGAATAAAACAGGTTTTGATTCTATAGAAAAGTCTGAATAGCCGAACTCTTCAAAATTGTATGTGGATAAAATTTTCTTTACTATATTTATAAATGCGGCGTAATCATATATAATGAAGTCGATATACGAAAAGTGAAAGCCTGTAGCACCGCCTATCGTATTAGCAATACCATAGGGCACAGTTTCTTCAACGATCTTGTCTTCTATCTCTCCTCTGAAATTTATTATGTCTTCGCGAGGCACATTTATATTTTCGAAGAATGCGAAACCAAATATCACTCCGTCTTGCTTCGCTTCATTAAAACGAGCGGTCTTTTTCCCATAGAAATCATTGAGGATGGAAGAGCAAGAGGTGTATCCTGAAAAAATATCTTCTCGCAAAGTCCAATCACTATTTTCTTTTGGTTCTATACGATATCCGGTATATATTTCGGTTGGATTATCAAATTTAGGCCAACTGTTTTCTTCTATTGTTTTGTTTATAAAAGAACTTAATTCGGTTATTTTTACAGTTGGCTTTTTAGTTTTTTCATTCACAAACGTGATAGAGCCAATATATTCCATTGTATACAGCTCTCCGATAAACTGATCTAAATATATAAAGAGCATAGAGTAACGTTGGTCTTCGTCAAGACCCATCATTTTGGAGGAATATATTTCAATATTCACTTTGGGTCTTTCGTTCTCAATTTCGGGATATATTTCAATATCATTTTCTCCGATTTCTATGCCATACATTGTAAGTGTAGAACCAGCTTTAGCATGTGCTGGCTTGGATGAATAGAAATTCCATTTCTCCCACAGTTCTTGTGGAGCATGTTGTAGCCAGTAGTGTAATTGTATCAAGCGGGAGCGATTTCCTTCAGGTGTTAATATTAATTCATACTTTCCCTCATTGTTTATACCCATTTCGAAGTAGATTTTATGGAAAGCGATTTGTAATATGCTGTCGACAAAGTTTAGTAGAGTTTCTCCCTCAACTTTATTATTCATCATTTCTCTTATCTGACTTTCTTCTTCCGAAAAAGAATTCCAGAATTTAGCAACTCTATTTTTAAATGAATTTTGCATGTAGTTAATTTTTTATTGCATAGATTTACTATTTTTTAGTAATGTTATTATATTTACGTAAAAATAGACTATAAATCAAAGATAGATAATAAAACTCATTATCAAATACTCTTGATAACACTTGGTAACACTAAGTAGTAAAACGGAAACACATCATCAGCTTGCTGTTATCTACTTTTGCTAAACGAAACGAATATAAAATAAAACTATGAAGCCATTTTTACTATTATTCTTACTAAGCATAGCTGTTGTAACCAATGCGCAAGGATATACCCTGAAAGGCACAACAATGAATGAGTCGAACCAAACGGTGGAAGCTGTAACATGTATTCTGAGAAATACAAAGGATAGCCTTTGGCTGAAAACAACGATTACAGATACACAAGGTTTGTTTGAATTCAAGGATATTCCTAATGGAGAGTATACACTCACTCTACAACACATGACATACGAAAAGGAGGAGCACCCTATTAAGATACAGGATGCAGACTTAGAAATTCCGCCATATGTCCTTCTTTCGTTAAACAAAGAACTGACTGAGATAGTGGTAAGCGGAGAGCGCCCTATCGTAAAATCGGAAGCGGGGAAACTAATTTATGATGCTCCTTTACTAATCAAGAATAAGGTGGTTTCAAATGCATTCGAAGCTTTACAGAATGTGCCAAGCATTACCGGAGTTGGTGACGATCTCAGCCTGATCGGAACATCAGCCTATACGATTCTGATCAATGGGCAACTCACCAGCATGAGTAAAGAGCAAATAATAAGCATGCTCAAATCAATGCCCGCGTCCCGTATATCCAATATTGAAATCATGTATAGTGCACCGCCTCAATACAATGTAAGAGGTGCTGCTATAAATATTGTACTCAAAGATCAGAATGCAGACTTACCAACTTTGCAAGGAGAAGGAAGTGCAGAGTATAAGCAAGCACACTATGCGGAATTTGGTGTAAGAGGAAGCTTGTTATATACCAAACCTTCATATAATATTGATTTCTCTATTGGTGCAGATAAGGCTAAGAACTGGTCTACCAGCGATATGTTTGCAATACATCAGTTTGATGCGCATGCATACGATATTTCCCAGAAAAACTATTCTATGCCCAATCCCGAAAGTTTGAATACCCGGCTTGGACTTGGTTTTAATCTGAAAAATGAGGATAAGATAAAAATAGTATATACCGGTAACTTCGACAAATATGATGCAAGCCATACTTCGCAAACAAAATATCTAAAAGATGGTAATCCATACACAAGCATAGATTCGAAAGACGATGTAGTCGGGAACGATTACTTACATAATCTAAAAGCGGAATACAACTCTCACAAGAAGCTAAATATAGGAGCTGATTATACCTTCTATAACGATCCTTCAACAACTAAATATTACGACTATGAAGATGGTCAGATATTAAAAACTACCTTTAAAACCAAGACGGCTCAGCGTGTAAACAAGATTCTGTTATTTGCAAATCATACAGTGTCAACCAAAAGTGGCTGGGACTTTAATTATGGAGGCAATTTCTCATTCTCGAAAAACAACAATAGTTATGACTATTATAAGAATCCTGATAACACCGTGGTAGATTCAATAAATGATACCAAACAGAAGGAGTACAATGCATCTGTATTTGCCGGATTCTCTAAGCAGTTTGGTGAAAAGCTATCTGCCCAGGCTTCAATATCGGGTAACTATTTTCGTGCGGCGATAGACATTATGGGCGAGAAGAAAACATTGTGGAATGATTTCCAACCATTTGTAAATGCAAACCTTAGTTATACTCATAGCCCGCAGTTAATGTATCAATTGTCATTTTCTTCAGACATCAACTATCCTCCATATTGGGCATTAAGCACCGATCGATTTAAGATCAACGCTTACTCATCGGCAGAGGGCAATCCTGAGCTTAAATTCTCAAGAGAATACAGGACACAACTGAATGTAATTTATAAGCAGAAATATGTTCTTGGGGCTTATTATGAGTACACTCCTGATAGATTCATACAATTGCCATACCAGTCTCAGAGTAGTCTGGAGAATATATTCCAGATGGTAAATCTCGATTACGAAAAGCAATTTGGAATATATCTCGTTGTACCTTTTGCAATAGACAGGGTGTGGGATACCAAAGCAACGATCAACCTTTTCAGACAAGAAGAGAAAGACGATGAGTTCTATGATATTCCTTACAAGAGAAGTATGTATTCCTTTGTAGCACAGCTACGTAATACATTCAATATATCTTCCAAACCCAATATTAAGCTCGATGTTTCAGGGTTTTATATGAATGGAGCTCTCCAAGGGATATATGATATCAAGCGCATGTGGGATATAACAGCCGGTGCTAAATGGACATTCTTAAACAACAAAGCCGAACTCATGGCACAGGTTCAGGATATATTTAAGAGCAACGGTGCAACAACAAAGATCGATTATATGACACAGTATAGTACGATGAAGCTACATCCCAATGCTCCGGTATTTAAACTATCATTTACTTATCGGTTCGGTAATTACAAAAAGCCGAAAGTAGATGAAGTGGATACTTCCCGATTTGGAAGATAACAACTCTTCATATCAGACACTATTTTTTTATATAAATCCTCAGGGAATATACTATTCCTTGGGGATTTATTATAACCCTACACTCTCGCGAAGGAAATCGATGGCATCGAAGATATCCTCTTTGCTTGCCGTTTGATTGATTTCTATCTTACCCACATCCGAAAGGAAAGTAAAGTTTACTGTATCCGATTCATTTTTCTTATCATGCTTCATGTATTCATATAGCCGCTCATAATGGTCGCAATCGAAATAGAAACCATCATAATTGTCTTTGATAAAATAAATGGTCTTGTACATTTTCTCTTTCGGAAAACCACAGAATCGATGAGAAAGATACAATTCGCAAATGATACCCCATGCAACAGCATAGCCGTGTTGAACGGGCTTGTTTAGTTCGTAAGACATACTCTCGAAAGCGTGCCCGATGGTATGTCCCAGATTGAGGGCTTTGCGTATTCCCTTTTCGAAAGGATCAATTTCTACGATGCGCTCTTTGACCCCAACAGAGTCTACAACCAACTGTTTCAACTTCTCATAGTCAATTTCCTCGGTGTCAAACGACATAGTTGCCAGCCACTCTTTATCACTGTCTATCAATCCATGCTTTATCATCTCTGCATAGCCCGACAAGAAATTCTGATGATCGAGGCTTTTGAAGAAGGCGGAGTCAATCAGTACAGTTTCGGCAGCAGCAAAAGCTCCTATTTCGTTTTTCAATCCGTTGAAGTTTATCCCTGTTTTTCCACCTACGGCAGCATCAACAGCACCGAGTAGGGTAGTGGGTATATTGATACACTTAATGCCCCGTTTGAAACTCGCCGCAGCGAACCCTCCGATATCTGTTAGCATTCCACCGCCAAGATTGATAAGTAAAGAGTGTCGGGTAGCTCCATTTTCTGAAAGATACTTCCAGATAGAAGACAATGTTTCTATATTCTTGTTGTCGTCTCCCGCCTTTATTATAATCTTCCCTGCTTTTGCAATCTCTGTATTATCTTTAACCAGTGGATAACACAACCTCTCGGTATTTTCGTCCGTTAGCAAAAACAATTTGTCGAAAGACAATCGGCTTAGGATATCATACAAATCTCTATTCAGGTCTGTAGACTTTATAACTTTCTGCATTTTGTTTATTATTAAGTTATTAACAATAAAAAGGTGACAAAAGTAACAGGTTTGTTATCCCTTTTCATTGTTACCTTTTCTTAGCCCCTTTCGGATTCAACTTTATGTAAATCTCTGGTTAAAGAGCTATTATTAAAAAAGTAACAAAAGTGACACTTTTTTATTTATAGTATCTGTGTAACATTTTGTTTTTTATTCTCCTTCGTTATTTTATAATAAGATAAATTTAGTCAAACTAAATTATTTAAAATAAGCTCCTTCTTCTATTTTATACCCTCTCAATACTTCATCTACCCTCATCGCTTTTTTCCCTGCAAACTGAATCTCTTTCATGCTGATAAGGCTATTGCTACATGCAACATGCAGGTATGTTTTATTATCAGTCAGAATAGTTCCCGGAACTAGAGTGTTTGCAGAAGGAATAACTTCCGAACGATATATTTTTACCATTTGAGGTTTTTTTCCCTCACTAAGAAGTTCTGTCCATGCCGTAGGGTAAGGAGACATCCCGCGAATTAAATTATGTATTTCTCCTGCCGATTTATTCCAGTTGATGCGGCAAGTCTCTTTAAATATTTTGGGCGCATGTTTCAAGTCTTTTTCATCCGAAAAGAACTGCTTCTGATCTACAGCATCTACACTACCCTCCAAGATCATATCAACTGTTTTTTGTACGAGCCCGGCTCCGACAACCATCAATTCATCGTGAATTTTACCTGCATTGTCATTTTCTCCTATCTTGATCTTTTCCTGTAGAATTATCTTACCTGTGTCTATCTCATGAGTAAGGAAAAAGGTGGTTACACCTGTTTCTTTATCCCCGTTTATTATAGACCAATTGATAGGCGCAGCACCGCGATATTGCGGTAGCAGCGAGCCATGAAGATTGAAAGTTCCCAATCGGGGCATATCCCATACCACCTCGGGCAACATGCGAAATGCAACTACTATCTGCAAATCAGCCTTCAACGCCTTTAGTTCACTGAGGAAAGTTTCATCCTTTAGTTTTTCGGGTTGCAACAAAGGCAGATTCTGTTCCAACGCATATTTCTTTACAGCAGAATACTGTATTTTGTATCCTCTGCCGCTTGGTTTGTCGGGCATGGTTATCACCCCCACTATATTATATCCGTTTTCAACGAGCTTTTTCAGACTTTCTACTGCAAAATCAGGAGTCCCCATGAAAACGATACGCAAATCTTTCTTATTCATTTATTCTGATTGTTTAATGCAAATTTAAGGATAAAACGCTATTCCTAAAAGTGCAAAAGCGTAAAGATTGATAAATCAAACAATCTCTACGCTTCGTTTATTTTGATATAGATATTATCAGTATTGATTTTTTCTGTTATTCCTATCTATATTAAAAGGATCTTTCTTGAAAAACAATGCCTTAACAAGCCACATAACCAAAAAAGTAATACAAGCTATAGCGATTGTTGCCCCCGAACGCCATATAATGCCCCACTCGATGGGTTTAATTCCCCAGAGCGCCAAAACAGTCAAAGTAGCACCTGTAAGAATAATTACAGCCGACAGAATACCTATAAACAGTCTCATAAATACCTAATTATTTAAGTTTTACTCTAAAAAGCAAAGATATAAAACTCTAGCAGACTTTATGTATTTATAAATATTATTTAGGAAAAAGCAGTGTCATTCTTCCACAAAGTTCTCAGCTAATACCCCTCTGTATACATCCAAAATGTTAGATTTGGAGATAAATCCCAGATATACATCATTCTGGTCTACCACAGGTAAGTTCCAAGCCTTAGTTTCGTCAAAGCTCTTCATTATAGATTCCATAGTCATACCTACAACCACAATAGCCGGAGGTGATGTCATAAAGCGTGATACCTTGAAGCGGTTATATAATTCGGGGCGAAACATAATATTTCGGATATTATCCATAAGAACAATACCCAAGAATCTCTTTTGCTCATCTAAAACAGGAAAGACATTGCGAGATGATTGTGATATAACTCTCACCATATCGCCCAAATACATATCAGGGCTCACTGTCTGAAAATTAGATTCTATCAGTTTCTCAATATTCATCAGTGTAAGTACGGCTTTATCCTTATGGTGAGTTATAAGCTCCCCTTTCTTTGCCAGACGCATCGAATAGATACTATGTGGCTCAAAAAACTTGATCACGACGTAAGAACAGATAGAAACAATCATCAGAGGGAGTAGTAGTTCATATCCACCCGTCAGCTCTGCAATCAGGAATGTTCCCGTCAAAGGGGCATGCATTACACCTGCCATTACACCTGCCATTCCCATTAATGCGAAATTCTCTTCCGGCAATAACGGAGCAAAACCTGTTAGTCGTGAGTGATTTATAGTAAAAGAAAATACAAATCCGGCAATACAACCCAAGAACAAAGATGGAGCAAATATCCCCCCTGTTCCTCCTGCACCGTTGGTTGCACTGGTCGCAAATACTTTCATCAGCAGAACTCCCGCAAGGAATAAGACGATAGTCCAACGGGTATCTTTAAATTCAAAGAAAACACTATTGTCCAACAGACCGGTGTAGTTCTTTGTTCCACTGATCAATGCCTCTATTGTATCATAACCTTCTCCGTAAAGAGGAGGCATCAAAAATATTAATATACTCAATATGCTTGCACCAAACGCAAACTTTTGCCAGTATGACATCTTGCGAAATATTCCTTCTGTCCACCCCATAGCACGGGTAAAATAGAGAGAAACCAATCCGCAAAAAATCCCCAGCAAAATAACATAAGGGATACGTTCGAGGGTAAAAGGCTCTGTATAGGCATAATTAAACATTGCCGAAGTCCCCATCGTCAGATATGAAATGGTAGCTGCCGTTACAGATGTTACCAACAACGGAAGTACAGTAAACGTTGTCAGGTCGAGCATCAATACTTCCACCACAAAAACCAATCCCGCAATAGGTGCTTTAAAGATACCCGCAATGGCACCCGCAGCACCACATCCGATCAGCAGCATCAGGTATTTCTGTTCTACCTTAAAGAAACGTCCCAGATTAGACCCGATAGCCGATCCTGTAAGTACAATAGGTGCTTCCGCCCCAACCGATCCCCCAAAACCAATTGTAATAGAACTGGCTACAATAGAGGTATATACATTATGGAGCTTTATAAAGCTTTTACGCTGAGATATAGCATACAATATTTTTGTAACACCATGGCTGATATCATCTCTCACGATGTAGCGAACAAACATTCCGGCGATTAAAATACCAACTATAGGATATATGAGGTACATATAGTTAGCACCTTCTGTGAGGAAAGGAGAAGTAAGAAGATGTTGTATAAAGTGAATTGCACTTTTAAGGATAAAAGCTGCTAATGCTGTAAATATTCCGATCAGGAAACTTACGAACAAGACCATCTGTTTCTCTTTTACATTTTGGGTCTTCCAGACAAGGAATCTGTTATAAAGTTTTTTGCGTGACATTTAATTTTAGGATTGAACTCCAAAAGTATAAAAAATTGGGTACAGAAATAAATTATTTTCACTCTATAGTGTTAAAACTAAAGAGACCAAACCAAAGTGTTGGTTTAGTCTCTTTTATTTTTCAGCTAGTCAGACTAGTTATTATAAAACTTCCACGCCTGTATGAAGGCTGAGTTGTTTATCTTATTTCTTTTTTCCCTGATTAGCAACAGCATCCATCAGTTTTTTGATTTCTTCAGGATCGCCAAGGAAATAATCTTTCACGAGGTTCAAATCATTGTCGAATTCAAAAACGTAAGGTACAGCTGTAGGTAGGTTCAAGCTAACGATATCTTCGTCCGAAATTCCTTTCAGATATTTGATGATACCACGTAAGCTGTTTCCGTGTGCTGCAACGATAATTTCATCGTGACACATCAATGATGGGTAGATAACTTCTTGCCAGTATGGAAGGATACGATCTACTGTTTCTTTCAATGCTTCTGTTTCAGGGATATATGCTTTAGGTACGTCTGCGTAACGAGGATCTTGAGAAGCTGAACGAGGGTCTGTTGGCTCTAGTGCAGCAGGTGGAACATCGTAACTACGTCTCCAAACAAGTACTTGCTCGTCACCGTATTTTTCAGCAGTCTCAGCTTTGTTTAAGCCTTGAAGCATACCGTAATGTTTTTCGTTCAAACGCCATGTTTTTTCAACAGGAATCCAATCCAAGTCCATTTGGTCAAGGATATTGTTCAACGTTTTAACAGCTCTTTTCAGATAAGAAGTATAAGCTAATGTAAATTTGAAACCTTCTTCTTTCAATAGTTTTCCGGCTTTTATAGCTTCTTGTACTCCTTGCTCCGACAAGTCAACGTTTGTCCATCCTGTAAAGCGGTTCTCTTTGTTCCAAACACTTTCTCCGTGGCGAATTAATACTACTTTTTTCATCTTTATTTACTGTTTTAATTATTATTTTCCAACTACGCAAAGTTAGTTAAATTATAGCGGAATAGCAAGTCGATCTTATCGAATAAATACCCATTCCTTATCATCCGAAAGCTGTGGTGCAAAAGTATATCCTTCGGTATCGAAACCCTTCAGATGTTCTATATCTTTCAGTTGATTTTGTATAATAAAGCGGGTCATCATACCCCGTGCTTTTTTTGCGTAAACTACTATTTGTTTATATCCTTTATCTGTTTGCTGTTTGAAGATAGGAGTTATGATCTTGTGTCCTTTAGGCAACAGCTTTTTATCTACAGCTTTGGAGTATTCTTTCGAAGCCAGATTGATAAGGACATTGTCGTCAGCTTTCATTTGTTTGGCTATGTACTTACTGATGGTGTCGGACCAAAATGCATACAAATCTTTCCCTTTATCGTTCACTATCGGGATTTGCATTTCGAGACGATATGGTTTAATCAGGTCTAGTGGACGAAGCACGCCATACAGCCCTGAAATATGTAGTAAATGTTTTTGAGCAAAATCGATATCCTCCGCAGAAAATGATTGCGCGTCCAGTCCCTTGTATGCTATTCCATTATAAGCAAATGCTGCCTGTTTTTGTGGTGTTTTGCTTAGAGGATATGCGTGGATGTATTGGTATACATCGTGTGCCAGCTGAGGGTTAATACTCATTAGAGACGCTATTTCTCCGGGAGTAATACCTTCCATCGATTTGTACAATCCTTTAGCTTCTTTCGCGTAGAGTGGGGTGGTTGACTCTTTTATCGGAGCCGGCTTTTCAAAATCCTGCAACTTTGCAGGAGACATTATTATAATCATATTTTTATTTCTTTATAAGTTCGTAATAATGTAAATTTATTGTAGGAACAGATATTGCATTGTTAAAACACTTATACCAAGGTTTTTGTTGCTTATCGAGGAAGAAGACTTCTAATCTTCTTTCTTGCATGGTATATATATGCCCGGAAAGTATCTGACCTAGAGAAGGTAAAATCTGAATCCGGCAGAATATCTCTGAGGTCGGATGTCCTTCGAATTTTTTCTCGTCCCATGTATTTCAGAAGGCTTTTTCTATATTTGGCAGGTTTGTTTTCCAAGCTGTACTTTTTGTAAAGGTATATTTTCTCTGATATTTTCACCTTCGTTTCTGCGAGGCATTGCTGTGTGATTTGAAACTCACTGATTCCGATATTAACCAATATTTCCGGAGAGAATGCGAATGTATTATCTTTAGCCATAATCACCTGCATGTAGAAATCCATATCTACCAGCCATATCAGATTCGGGTCGAAAAGATAGCCTTTGTTTCTGAAAATACATACACTTGGAGCACCCAGCCGGTTGCCGGTGTATATTATTGTAGCATCATTCTCAAGTTCTGAAATAAATTCACTGCTTGCTACATGAGGTTTCGAATTATTATTGCTATCCAAGTCGCAACTTGCTGAAAAAGCAATGTCTGCATTTGGATTTTCATCCAACAGACAGACATACTTTCCTAAGCTGTCTGGAGAAGAAAACCAATCATCATGATGAAGTATCTTGATATATTCTCCTTTAGCTTTTTTTATTCCCTCGTTCCAATTCAGCGGAGAGCCTAAAGCTTTTTTGTTTTTGAAATATTTTATTCGCTCGTCCGAATATTCTTCAATCAGTTTTTGTAGTGAATCATCGGGAGAATCATCTGTGATAACGACCTCGTAATCTGTAAAACGCTGTTCTAAAATAGAGTTGAGGCAACGTCTCAGAAAATCAATATGTTTATAAGCCGGGATACAGATGCTGACTTTCATTTCTTTATCCTTTTATTGGTAACATATTCGATGGCTTCTCTCAATATTCTGGCTTTTGAAAAATATAAAGTTCCTATATACAAAGCTCCTACAAATGCTATTTGGCATATCATTAATACAACAGGTTGGGATATCGCAAACCTGAGCATATAGCCACATAGTATACAAATAAATGATATTCCGAAATAAGGCAATAAATCTTTTATTAGTTCAACCAGACTGTAATTTATCAGCTTATTAGACATGATAGAGGATACAATGTATCTGATAATGTAGGTTGTCGAAATACCCGCAATGTAATATAGATAACTGAGCCCGAAAATAAAAGGGATACATATAGAGCTGAAAATCAATATAGCATGCATAATTGTCAGAATAAGAATCAATCCCGATTTACCTTTTATCCTTAATATATCTCCATTTGTAGTTTCAAGGCCTGCAAATATACCGCCAATGCATAGCAGTTGCAGGATGGGAGCTGCTGAAAGCCATTGTTCTCCCAGTATGTACATAAATGATTGGGCTACCAATATTATGCCCATAAACATCGGGAATATGACAAATGCTTTGATCCTGATAAATTTTCTGAATATATATTTCAATCGGTAGTCATCATCGTGTATCGACGATAGGATAGGATAGGAGACGCTGTATATCGATCCGTTTAAGACATCGTTAGCCGAATTGTAATTTCTGTAAGCTAGATTGTATAACCCCCCGATACTTAATGAGTAGAATTTCCCTAGTATGTTTTGGGGAATGTTTACCATTACAGAATTTATAATACTTCCCAAAACCAATTTCGAGCTAAATGCGAACAGATCTTTGAATGACTCTTTACTAAATGATCCCGATGGTTTCCATCTGCTGAATATCCACAGGCAACAAACTTTAAGGAATGTCCACAGTACCACCTGGGTAGCTAATGCCCATACTCCAAAACCAAAATAGGCAAGCAATAGTGTTACAGAGTATGATGTAAATACTGAGAATGCATTAATCTTGGTGATGAGCTTGTAATTTATTTCTTTGATGAGTTTGGCATTCTGTACTACAGCAAAAGAGTTAAATAGGAAGGATAGGAATAAATACCTTGACAAGTCTGTCAAAATAGGTTTATCGTAATAGTTGCTGATGAGTGGAGCCAGAAAGAATAGTAGCAGATACAAGAATATACCGATAGATATATTCAGATAGAAGACAGTGGTGTAATCTGCTTGTGTAATATTCTTCTTACGAATAATGGCGCTCGAGAAGCCACTTTCGTGTAAGATATTTGCTAATCCTACAAATATGGCAAGTACGCCCATCAGTCCGTAGCCTTCTTTATCTATTAGGCGCGCAAGTAATATTCCGGCAACAAATACAAACGCATTTTGGAGTAGCTTATCTAATACACTCCAACTCAGTCCGGATACGGTTTTATCTTTTAATGATTTTTCCTTCATAGACTCCTGTCGAGGAACAGTTTATCTTAATACTTTATTTTGAACGCAAAGCTACTAAAAAAAGCCATATCAATTTAATATCGTATGCGTATAAAAACAAAGAGAGCAGTTCTGAAAACTACTCTCTTCTATATATGATTCTTTAGAATCTCCGATTATTCAGCGTTCAAAGTATAACGTTGGAAACCGACAACAGTAAGTTCTTTATCGTGCGCAGCAAGATATTGAGCTATTGTTAGTTTTGGATTCTTAACGAATTCTTGTTGAAGAAGTGTAAATTCTTTGTAGAATTTATTTAATGCACCTTCTGCAATTTTTTCAATCAAGTTTTCTGGTTTGCCAGCTTCGATTGCTTTTTCTCTTGCAATGCTTAGTTCTCTTTGTTTGATTTCCTCAGATACTTCTTCAGGAACAAGAGCTACAGGGTTCATAGCTGCAATTTGCATAGCTATGTCTTTTGCTACTTGCTCGTCAACGTTTGGTTTGTTGAAACCTACGATAGAAGCTAGTTTGTTACCCGGGTGAACATAAGCAACAACTGTAGGAGCTGTAATTTGTTTGTAAACGCTGAACTCCATTTTTTCGCCTGTAACACCCATTCTGTCTGTTACAAGATCGGTTATAGCACGACCGCTAACTTCAACAGCTTTCAGTGTGTCGATATCAGCCGGTTTGTTTTCTAATGCAGCATCTAGGATAGATTTAGTCATTCCTACAAAATCAGCATTCATTGCAACGAAGTCTGTTTCACAGTTTACTGCCACGATTGCAGCGAAATCGCCTTGAGTAGCAGCAAGTACACAACCTTCCGAAGCATCACGGTCTTCACGTTTTGCAGCAAAAGCTTGTCCTTTTTTGCGAATTATCTCAACAGCTTTGTCGAAATCTCCTTCAGCCTCGTTCAAAGCATTTTTACAATCCATCATACCAGCACCTGTCATTTTGCGTAGATGTTGGATATCAGCCATAGAAATTGCCATATTCTTTCTCCTTTTATTTTGGTTTATAATTATTCTCTATTGATTTAAAGAAAAAAGACCAAATAAATAATCTCTAAGAAGGCTTTCTTAGAGGCTATTTATTTAGTCTTTATACTATTACTCTTCGTCCTCTTTAGCAAACTTGCTGGCTACAGCCGCATTGATTGCTTCTTGGTCTTCTTTAGTTACAGCTTTTTTAGCACCTGCTTTTGCTTTGCGTTCTCTTCTTGGAGCTCCTTCTTCATCTTGAGCTTCAGCAGCAGCGCTATCTGCTTTTTCGATCTTTCTTTCTTCAAGACCTTCTTTGATTCCTTCGCAAAGGCTTCCTAAGATAAGTTCGATAGATTTTGCAGCATCGTCATTAGCAGGGATTACGAAGTCGATATCTTCAGGGCTAGAATTTGTATCTACCATAGCAAATACAGGTATACCAAGACGATTAGCTTCTCTTACTGCAATGTGTTCTTTCATTACGTCTACCACAAACAAAGCAGATGGAAGACGAGTTAAGTCTTGGATAGAACCCAATGTTTTTTCAAGTTTAGCACGTTGACGAGTTACTTGAAGTCTTTCTCTTTTTGACAAAGTATCGAAAGTACCGTCTTTGATCATCTTGTCGATAGTTGACATTTTCTTAATAGCCTTACGGATAGTAGGGAAGTTTGTCAACATACCTCCTGGCCAGCGTTCTACCACGTATGGCATATTCACTGATTGAGCCAAGTCTGTAACAACTTGTTTTGCTTGTTTTTTTGTAGCAACGAACAATATTTTTTTACCTGATTTAGCTATTTGCTTCAATGCAGCAGCAGCCTCTTCAGTCTTAGCTATTGTCTTATAAAGGTCGATAATGTGGATACCGTTGCGCTCCATAAAGATGTAAGGAGCCATAGCCGGATTCCACTTTCTCTTTAAGTGACCGAAGTGTACACCAGCTTCTAATAATTGGTCGAATTCTAATTTTGCCATTTTTAGTTTTTTTGTTTCGTTTACTTTCTTTTTCTGTTAGCGAATTGTCGGGTAGCTCATATTCAGAAGTCCCGGCAATTTAGATACTAAACGTAATTTTAGAGATGAGGCCGACTCATCATTATATATTAACCAACTTATAACTTTTAAGCGGCATATGCCGGCAAAGTGTAATTGGGTAAGATAATATCCAAATTAACGTTTTGAGAATTGAAATCTTTTTCTTGCTTTCGGTTGTCCCGGTTTTTTACGTTCTACAACGCGTGGGTCACGAGTCATAAATCCTTCAGCTCTAAGAGCAGCCTTATCTTCTGGATTGATCTTAACCAATGCACGAGCGATACCTAGGCGTGCAGCTTCTGCCTGTCCTTTGTATCCGCCACCGTTAAGGTTGATCTTTATGTCGTACTTACCATCTACAGCAAGTTTGCTTAGAGGTTGTTTTACAACATATTGAAGAATAGTTGAAGGGAAGTAATTGTCTAGTTCACGTTTGTTGATCACTATTTTTCCGGTTCCTTCGCTTACGAATACGCGAGCTATAGCAGCTTTACGTCTTCCTATTGCATTTACTACTTCCATTAATAATTATTTAAGAGCGTTAATATCTATTGTTTTTGGTTGTTGAGCATCATGTTTGTGCTCAGTTCCTGCATATACATAAAGGTTCTTAAGAAGGGCAGCACCAAGACGATTCTTAGGTAACATTCCTTTTACTACTTTATGCACTAAGCGGTCAGCTCCTTTTTCCAGCAAAACTGCAGGAGTTGCTTCTCTTTGACCTCCAGGATAACCTGTATATCTCAGATAAACGCGATCGTTCCATTTATTTCCTGTAAGTACAACTTTATCAGCATTGATGATGATTACATTGTCGCCACAGTCAACGTGTGGAGTAAAACTTGGTTTGTACTTCCCTCTCAGAAGTTTTGCCACTTTAGAGGCCATACGCCCTAAGGTTTGGCCTGTTGCGTCAATCACAACCCATTCTTTTTGTACAGTTGCTTTGTTCGCAGAAATGGTCTTATAACTTAAAGTATCCACTTAATTAAAAATTAATTTGGTTAATGACTTTTTTGATTCACACAACTATCATCCGTTCATCGAGCTAAGATATGATAAACGATAATCGTTTGCTAATCAATTTTTTACGTTTTATTTCGTAATAATCGGCTCGCAAAATTACTATTTTTCACGGAATTAACAAAATATAATAGAGTATTTTTGTCGAATTAATAGTATATAAACTGTATTTGCAGGGAGTTAGCGTATTATAAGGTTAATTCATAAAGACGGAACCATTTCAAATGCTCGTATCCGAGCCCTAAATCCACTATTCCTATGTATTCATATCCGTGCTTTTCGTATAAGGATATTGCTGCTGTATTATTTATGGAAACATCCAGCCGTATGCTTTTCATATTCAAAGCTGATGAATATTGTTTTGTGAAATTTATCAATTCGGATGCGACTCCCTGATTCATAAAGTCAGGGTTTGTTACAAGTGTATGAACTACTATAATATTACTGTAATCCGTATCAACTTTCCATTTAACCTGATTATATGCATCTTCCGGCGTATGGTTAAGGATAATACTTCCGAGGATAATATCATTCTTTTCCATAACGAAAAGACTCTTTTCTTCAATTCCTTTTATAGCAGTTTCTTTAATGGGATATACATGCTTTATCCATCCCGGATAATTTATATTAGCTTCCAGGTAATCATTTAAATTGTTATACAGATTTTCTAAATTATCTATATCGGAGATTAGCCCTTTCCTTATGTTCATATTATGGAAATCACTTAGACAGCAACTTCTCCTTTTATATGTGGATGCGGGTCGTATCCTTCAAGCTGGAAATCCTCATATTTGAAATCAAAAATACTTTTTACCTCAGGATTGATTATCATCTGAGGGAGAGGACGAAAATCTCTGGTGAGCTGTAGTTTTACCTGATCTAAATGATTCGTATAAATATGAGCATCACCCAGTGTGTGAACAAATTCGCCTTCTTGCAATCCTGTTACTTGAGCCATCATCTTTAGGAGTAGGGCATAGGACGCAATATTGAAAGGAACGCCAAGGAATATGTCTGCACTGCGTTGATAGAGTTGTAAGCTTAGTTTGCCATCAGCCACGTAGAACTGAAAAAAAGCATGGCAGGGTGGGAGGTTCATATTCGGCAGATCGGCAACATTCCATGCGCTCACAATAATACGACGCGAGTCGGGGTTGTTCTTTATTGTCTCTACAGTATTGGTTATCTGGTCTATATATCCTCCATTATAGTCGGGCCACGAACGCCATTGGTATCCGTAGATATGTCCGAGGTCTCCGTTTTCGTCAGCCCATTCGTTCCAGATGCGTACCCCGTGATCTTGCAGGTATTTGGCATTGGTATCACCAGCCAAAAACCAAAGCAGCTCGTATATGATTGATTTTAAGTGTAATTTTTTTGTGGTCAGGACAGGGAATCCTTCTGCCAAGTTGTAACGGCTCTGATGTCCGAAAACACTTATTGTACCTGTACCTGTTCTATCTTCTTTGAATGTGCCTTCAGCCAGCACACGTTTCAGTAAGTCGTGATATTGTTTCATTGCAAAATATAGTGATATTAAGTACAAAAATAGTCAAAATATAGAACAAATGGGTATAAGGTGACTTCTTAACTTTCTAAACTATATCTTTACGTTGGCTTTATTGGTGTTGTGTCTTGGCTTTCGATATTCAAATCCTTGATTACATGGATAAAAAAAGTGAGTCAAAAGTAATTTAGATTTCTCTTTGTTTTGTAGAATTAAGACTAACAATCAGAAGTCTAAATTACTTTTGACTCATCCTTCTATTCTTCCCACTCGGCAGTAATAGTCATTTTATCTACAGTAGATGCAGAGAAGTAGCCTAATGCCCCACCTTTGATATTGGAGGTTGGGTTTGTCTTCGAATCTTCAATTCTACTTAATGTATAAAAGAAAGTATAAGCTCCTTTATCAATACATTGAAATTCTACTTCAATCTCATCTCCCTGTTTGATTGGGTCTACGTCATCATCGTTGATGAATACCGGTAAAAACTGATGTATCGGGCTGCCGTCCATAAACTCAGCACTCAGCACCATTTCATTTACATCCGGCAATTGTTTTCCATTGATATATACAAGACACCGGTAGTACTGATTGGTCTCTCCTTTAGGATCGGAGAAGTGAATCATCGGAATAGCATATTTCATTACCGGAACTTTATACATCGACAATGAATCGAGTTTTACTAAAGGTGGAATTTTAGAGGTAGACGTATATTCTTTATCTTCGTAGGTTACTGATAAATTATAACTGCGACCAATCACCCCTTTGATATTCTGTGCAACATACCAGCCTGTATTGTCCTGTTGCAATATCTCCGTGTTTCCTGCATCATCGGAGATTTTTACAATAGCTCCTTTTAAGAAAGGGTAGCCGCTATTATCATTAAAATCGAGCGTATGGCTTACTCTTACTTTAGCCAATTGATCTTGCTTTACAATACCTTCTATTTGTATGCGTGGTGTAACCGAATTAAGATCGACATCTATTTCTTTTTCACAAGAGGTTACTGCAAGCATTACAGCTAAAGCCGAAAGTACTATTATATATTTGTTTTTTATACTTTTCATAATTTTCCTGCTTTTTTAGTTTAAAACTTGAAGTTCCAAGAAACAGATGGAACAAATGTAAATAGTGAATATTGATAAGCTGTTGTCTTGCTCGGATCTTTTGTATTGGTACGGAATTGAATCATATAAGCATTCTCTCGTCCATAAGCGTTGTATAGACCGAATACCAATTCCGACTGAAATTTAGAGGTCTTCTTTAGCAGACAGGTTGCACCTAGATCGAGGCGATGATAATTAGGCATCCTGTAGCCATTTCTCTCTGCATAGTACATCACATCTTTACCATTGACCTGATATTTTCCGCTTGGATAAGTAATCGCATTCCCTGTATAGAATACCCAAGCCGCAGATAACGACCATTTTGGGTTGAGTTCGTACATTCCCACAATTGATAAATCATGCGTGCGATCTTGGAATGCATTATACCATCTGTCTTCATTTATGCCGTCAATCTTTTTCTCCGATTTCGAAAGAGTGTATGCTATCCACCCCGTAAGCCTTCCCTGACGCTTCTTCAGTGAAAGTTCTACCCCGTATGCTCTTCCTTTTCCCGATAGCAGCTCTGTTTCTATAACGTCATATCCTTCTATGTCGGCATTGTCCTTGAAGTCGAGCTGGTTTCTCATATCTTTGTAATAACCTTCGATACTGAATTCGAACATATTATCATTGAAGTTCCTAAAGTACCCAAGCGATACCTGATCTGCTATCTGTGGCTTTACATTGTTGGAGCTGGATGTCCAACGGTCGAAGGGTGTGCCTTGTGCCGAGTATGACAACAAGTGCATATTCTGTGTTGTGCGTGCATAAGCAGCTTTTATTGAAGATACTTCATTTAGTTTGTAAGCAGCTGAAAATCGAGGTTCGAGATTTATATATGTTTTTACTACTTTTCCCGATTTGTACCATGTGCTATCTAATACATTATTATCCTGATCTAGCGTATAATATTGTCCTTTCCCCAGAGCCATGAAAGCCGAAGCACGAAGTCCATATACCACCTCCAGATTATCAGTTATCTTGATCTGATTGGATATGTAGGCTGCATTTTCTGACGAATAGCGATGATGCAGATCTACCGAGTTTTTTTGCTCCGAGTCCAGATTATAGTTTCCGGGAGCCAAATCATGGTATGTAGAGCTGACACCTAAACGCCATTGGCTGTTTTTACTTTGCTGAAAGATAAACTCATGCTTTAAACCATAGTCTTTGATTTTAGCTGTTCCATTCAAGTTCATTCCTACTTCCATCCCAAAGTAGTAATCGTACTGATTATAAGATAGTGATGTGCGAGAAGTCCATTTGTTATTGAAAGTATGACTCCAGTTAGCTATCAGAAAACTATTTCCCCAGTTCACCTCGGCTGCATCTTTTAATACCATTTTGTCTCGTCCCAAATATCCAGAAATAGATATCTGGTCTTTATCAGACAAGGCGAAGTTCAACTTCATATTCAGGTCATAAAAATACAGGTAAGCATTTTTTGCATCTTCTATTCCCGACATACGTGCCAATGCATCGGCATAGGTGCGTCTTGCCCCTATCAGGAAAGATGATTTCCCTTTTTGTATAGGCCCTTCGGCATTCACATTAGATGAAATAAGCCCGATGCCACCGGCTACATGATATTTCTGATTGTCACCATTACGTTGTTGAACATCTAAGATTGATGCCAAGCGTTCTCCGTACTGCGCCGGCATAGCTCCTTTATACAGCGTTACATCACGTAATACTTCCGAGTTGAACGTAGAGAAGAAACCCATCAGATGGGATGCATTGTAGAGCGATACATTATCCAGTAAGATAAGGTTCTGATCGGCACTACCCCCGCGTACATAAAACCCTGAACTGCCTTCTCCGGCACCTTGTACTCCGGGCATTAGCTGTATTGATTTTATGATATCACGTTCTCCGAGTAGAACCGGAATCTTATTTATTGTTTGTATCTCCATTTTCTCAATCCCTGTTTGTGGTGCGGATACATTTGCATCGGGACGCTCGGCAGATACAACAACTTCACTCAAACCAATTGTAGTTTGTACAAGTTCGATATCTTTTTTTATATTTTGGTTAAGAGAAATTTTCAAGGTTTTTTTTTCGAAGCCGATATAATCAACCTTTAATGTGTATTCTCCTTTCGGAAGAGTAAGGGCATATTTCCCATTCTCATCTGATGATACACCACTGCCATTTCGGTTTTCTATTATAATTGGAACTCCTATCAGTGTTTCTTTTGTACGAGAGTCAACTACCGTCCCGCTAATTTTATAGGTTTGTGCACTTGTCAAAACCGGAATTATAAATAAATGTAAAAGCCATAGAAATGAAACCCAAGTCTTTTTGGGTAAAAAATTTGCATGTACTAACATAAGTAGGTTTAAATTTTTAAACAAAGTTCAATTTGTTTATATTAATGTATAAGTTTTTATCTATTCAGATCTTAGTGGTTTTAGAAAATAAAACCATTAAAATCTATGTTTATTGTATTCACTCGTTCACAATTTAACAAATGAAGAGTGTCCTTTTTTATAATGCAAAGTTAGACTAGACCATATTAACCAACAAGCTGAAATCGATAAATACATATTTTTTCTCGATGAATTAACTCTAAATGTGCATTAATTATAGTCACTATCCTTCTTCTCGAATATAGCGTGAAAATTCTTGCGATTTTTTTTAACATAATGGTCTCATTTTTTTGTTGTTTATAGTTAAAGGAAGCCCTTTCTCTATCCGCTCATCAGCGATTTTGTCATTTCCTATACTACTAAGACCACTATGCGGGGAGTTTCCACTACTCCTATCTATAATATTATTATCGTCTTCTGTAATTGGTTCATAATTAGCGATTCCCTTAGGGGTTGCTTTGGCTGATGTTATTATTACATATTTACCTTTTATAATATAAAAAAAATATTTGTCGTGCAGCAATATGTATACTGCCTCGGTTACCTCTTTGTTGACAATATTGATAGAAATCTTCTTATGCGTATCCACAACCTTAGGGTTGTACGAAAATTCGACTCCCGTTTGTTGGGTTATAAGTTTCATCGCTACACCGATTCTCTCATTCTGTAATTTTATGTTTACCATTTTCTGAGAGTGCAAGCTAGCAGTGATAAGGATAAATAATGATATAAATATTATTTTCTTCATTCGACTTTAATTATGATCTTTCCCTATTCGATTGTATAGCCATCGCCTATGTGGTCTACTTTCAGGTTTAATGTAATAGCTACTACATCCAGTATGGTAGACAAATCTTCTTTTGTGAATGTTACTGTAATAGGAAGATCTTGGACGCTTTTATCTTTCAGCTCTATCTGTTGCCCGTAGAATGTATTTAGTTGGTTGATAACTTCGCTTAGAGTTGTCCCTTTGAACTGGAAATTACCTCTCATTGTTTCCTTATAGAATTTATTATTTTTAGACAAGTAATATCCGCTTTGACTCATCTTAAGATTTATGCCGGTGTTGCTGTCCGAATAAAACAAGACTTCACCTTCGGTAACACTCACATAAACGGAGTCGGGAGTATTTGCTTCAACTGTAAACTTAGTACCGATATCTTTTACATATATATTCCCTGCTTTCACAATTTTGCTTTCTGCTTTTTCCGAATTCATTTCAAAGGAAGCTTTACCTTTTAGATAGATTGTATCTCTTGTGCCATTTTTACTAAAGGAGACTTCACCTTCTATCAAGTTTATTCTTGTGCTGTCAGCAAAAGAATACAACCCTTTCTCAGTAATGGTAGTAATCGGATTGTCTTGCTTTCTGTTGAAGATAAAAAATAGTATCGCTACAGCAGCAGCTGCACCTATTATCCAAGCTAGAGGCTTTCTTTTGTGAGATAGCGTTTTTAGGGAGGTTTTATTTATATGTTCCTCTATTATTTCAATCGCTTTTTGTACATCGAAGGGAGGGTATTCGCCCGTTCCCATATTTTGATAAATCGAAGTGAGCTCAAAGAAATATTCTTCATGCTCCTGCGACTCGGCAAGCCACTTCTCCAAGCGTATTCTATCTTGAGGAGATAACTCTCCTGCAAAATATCGTGCTAATAATCTGTCAGTGTCATTCGTTACCATAGTCCAATCAGTTTTATTAAGTAGTATAACACGACGACCGAAATAAATTCTTTCAGGTTTTCTCTCAAGAGCTTCAGTGCTTTAGCTATTTGATTTTCTACCGTATTTGGAGAGATTGCCAGTTCTTGAGCAATCTCCTTATAGCTCATCATTTCGAATCGGCTAAGTTCAAATACCTCTCTGCATCGGGGTGGTAATTGTGCTATCGCCATAGTGATTTTATAATTCAGTTCTTTTTCTACAATGCTTTCATATACTTCGTTATGCTCAACCGGTTCGTCTAAGGCTATTTGTTGATTGTGCTTCTGTTGCACTTTCATCTGTTTAACTCGGTTTAGACAGATATTATGCACAGCCATATACAGATAAGACTTTATCGACACGGTTATACTCGTATTGAGGCGGTCGTCCCATAGTTTAAAAAATACTTTCTGAACGGCATCTTCTGCCTCGAACTGATCTTTGAGAATACTATAAGCGTATTTACATAAAGGTTCATACCACCTTTTGAACAGGGCTTCGTGAGTTCCTTTATCTGTTAACCTCACTGTCTCTTGAATAAGCTCCACTTTTTTACATTGCTTTTGATAGGGTCGTTTCGAGTCAATTCTACTTCCCTATATGATATATGACAATTTTGTCCGGGTCTTCCACTATGTGAAAAGCAAATATATTTCTTTTTCTGATAAATACCTGCCTTTTTGTTGTTTGAATAGAATAAGATTATTAACATTGTTTGATATTCAATGCATAACGTTGTATATATCTAACTCACAGAACCAAAAATCTATTTTTGCATTCCGGGTATAAGTTTTCCTATAATTCGTATATTTGTGCTTCATTGTAAAATTGTATAAATAATATATTCGATTATGCCAAGTATCTCGCAACGAGGAATAGATATGCCAAATTCGCCAATCAGAAAATTGGCTCCCTTATCAGACTCTGCAAAGGCTAGAGGTCTAAAAGTTTACCATCTGAATATCGGACAACCCGATCTGCCGACACCGGAAGAAGCTCTCGAAGCGATTCGGAATATAGACCGCACGATCTTAGAATATAGTCCCAGCGATGGTTACCGTTCTTATCGTGAAAAGTTGATAGGATATTATGCAAAATATAATATTAATGTATCTCCCGATGATATTATTATTACCACAGGTGGCTCAGAAGCGGTATTGTTTGCTTTCTTGGCTTGTCTCGATCCGGGAGATGAAATCATAGTTCCCGAACCTGCTTATGCCAACTACATGGCGTTCGCAGCATCGGCAGGAGCAGTTATTCGTACTGTGTCTTCTACCATCGATGAGGGGTTTGCACTACCTCCTGTAGAGAAATTCGAAGAGCTTATTAATGAGCGGACTAAAGGTATCCTTATTTGTAACCCGAATAATCCGACAGGCTACCTGTATTCTCGTACAGAAATGAACCAGATAAAACATTTGGTGCAAAAATATGATCTCTATCTGTTTTCAGACGAAGTATATCGTGACTTTATATATACCAACTCACCTTATGTTTCGGCATGTCACCTTGTTGGAATTGAGGAGAATGTCGTACTGATCGACTCTGTGTCGAAACGATATAGCGAATGTGGTATCCGCATCGGTGCTTTGATTACCAAGAACAAGGAGCTTCGCAAAACTGTAATGAAGTTGTGTCAAGCTCGTCTTAGTCCGCCACTTATCGGTCAGATAGCAGCGGAAGCCTCTCTGGATGCTTCTCTGGAATATATACGCGACATATACGAAGAATATGTAGAGAGACGGAAGTTCTTAATCGACAGGCTAAACCGTATTCCGGGAGTATATTCTCCTATACCTATGGGCGCGTTCTATACCGTTGCCCGATTGCCGGTCGAAGATTCTGACGATTTTTGTGCATGGTGTTTGTCTGATTTTGAATACGAAGGACAAACTATATTTATGGCTCCCGCTTCCGGCTTTTACACTACACCGGGACTTGGGAAAAATGAAGTGCGTATTGCTTATGTACTTAATAAAGAAGATTTAGCGAAGGCACTTACTGTATTAGAAAAAGCTTTAGAGGCCTATAATTCAAAAGATAAAAAATGAGAAGGAAATTAGTTTTTGCTACCAACAACAGTCATAAGCTCGAAGAAGTAAAAGCAGTTGTTGGAAGCAGTTTTGATATACTCAGCCTAAAAGATATCGGCTGCCACGAAGATATTGAAGAACCGGGAGAGACATTGCAGGAAAATGCTCTGATAAAAGCCCGCTACGTAAAAGATAAATATGGCTATGACTGCTTCGGAGATGATACCGGACTGGAAGTAGAAGCCTTGAACGGTGCTCCGGGAGTATACTCTGCCCGTTATGCGGGAGGAGATCATGACTCGAAGGCAAATATGAAAAAGCTGCTCAAAGAGCTTGATGGTACTACTAACAGGAAAGCGCAGTTCAGAACTGTGATCGCATTGATATTGGATGGCAAAGAATATCTATTCGAGGGAAAGGTGAAGGGTAGTATTATCACCGAAGAAAGGGGAGACGCGGGGTTTGGTTATGATCCTGTTTTTCAACCTGATGGATACGATCAAACATTTGCCCAATTAGGGTCAGAAGTGAAGAATAACGTAAGTCACAGAGCATTAGCTACAAAGGCTTTGTGTGAGTTCTTGAAAAATATTTGAACAATTAGATACTAAGTAGAACTGGCTGAAAGGGAGTAAATAACTTATTCTTCTTTGTCATCCTGAACGAAGCGAAACATCTCGTGTTTAAAAGATAAAATCCTTTCAGGCAGTTCTATTTATTGCAATTTACTTTTGTGCTTCTTTTTGAACGGTAGCCATAACTCTAAGGAAATTTCCTCCCCATATTTTAGCGATATCTTCATCCGTGTAACCTTTCTCTAAAAGCTTCATCGTAATATTGATCATATCATTGCTGCCATTGCAGCCAATAAGCCCGCCACCGCCATCAAAGTCGGAAGCAATGCCTACGTGATCTATTCCGGCGACCTTTACGGCATAATCGATATGCTCTATCGCATCAGATAGGGATGCTTTTTTCCGATCTTTATTCACAAAGAGATCTACCAAACATATTTGCACAACTCCTCCGTTCTTGGCTAAAGCTTGCATTTGCTTGTCTGTAAGGTTTCGGTCATGGTAGCATAGTGCTTGTACTGACGAATGAGAAGCGATAATAGGTTGAGTAGAGAGTTTGATAACATCCCAAAAAGTCTTTTCACTCGCATGCGATATGTCAATCATGACTCCCTGTGTGTTCATTTCTTTTATTACCTCTTTCCCCAAGGGGCTTAACCCATTCCATTCACGTGTAGTATCACTCGATGTATCACATATATCATTGTCTTTGGTATGGCAAAGTGTAATATAATTCACCCCCATTTTCTTGAACCGGGCAATATTCTCAATATCTTTCCCTATTCCATAACCATTTTCTATTCCTATGAAAATAGCTTTCTTTCCTGCGTTTTTTATTCTAGCAAGATCATCTGTCGTATAAGCTATTTCGCAGATATCGTTATTTTTCTCTACCTGTAAATGGATACCTTTTATCAATCCGTCTATTTTGTCGACGGCAGCCTGCGATGAAACTTTATCCCGTTTCCCTTGAGCCGTATAAGCAGCAAAGAAAATAGCATCTAGCATGCCTTCTTCCATCTTCGGAATATTCACCTGATTATTTTCTCTTTCTCCGATATCGAATCCTGCTTTTTTGAATTCTAAAGGAGTGTCGCAATGAGTATCAATAGAAAATATATGTTTATGCAGTTCTTTTGCCTTTCGGAAAGTTTCGGCTTCAGAAACTATGAATTTAAAGAATTTCAGCATCGTAGTATCTCCTCCGGCAACATGTCCTTCGGGATGCCATTGTACACCTATTATTCTTCTGTCGGGATAGGCTTCTATTGCCTCCACGATGCCATCCTGTGCTGTTGCTGCCAATTTGAATCCGGGAGCCACATCTTTTACACCCTGATGGTGGAAGCTGTTGACAAATACTTCTGTTTTTCCAAGTATCTTACTCAATTGAGACTCTTCTGCAATAGAGACTTTATGTGTTCCGATTTCTTTAGGCTCACTTTGCCTGTGTTTTACGCTTTTATTCTGATGCTGTGTAGGGATGTCTTGATAGAGTGTTCCTCCAAAAGCAACATTGATCGCCTGCTCTCCTCTACATATCCCCAATACAGGGATGTTGCGGTCTGTCGCCAACTTTAAAAGTACTAAATCGTAAATGTCACGGATAGAATCTATGTCATTCATCTCCGGGATCGCCTGTTCTTTATAGTATAGCGGGTTGAAATCTTCACCGCCGGTCATTACTAATCCGTCAAGATCCTTTACAATATCTCTCAGTACTGTTCCTTTTGTCATCACAGGGATAATAAGAGGTCGTCCTCCGGCCTTGAGAATAGCTTCTATATATGTTCCGGGCACGCTCGATCCTCCGTTGCTTGTGCGGCTTGCAGAGACTCCGATCAATGGTTGCTGTTTTGCTCTCAGATCAACAAAGTGTGAGTCTGTATATTCATACAATTTTTGCAAATCGGGGACTATCGCCTCTTGCCCTCTTAGCGAAAGGATATTCAGAAACAATAATATAATGAGTATATTATATGTAGTCCTTTTCATTTTTAATCTCTTATTTTTTATTAATCGTTCGAAGTGCCTTCTTGATTATATATTTCGTCTCTTTGGTCGGATTATTGCTTTCCCATTTGGTTGTAACTGCAATTACAAAATCGGGACGGGTTTTACTTGCGTCATTCAACCAGTTGCCTACGCTATCCTGTACATACTTTTCAGAGTCCGATTTCAACGCTTCTAAAATTGGCAAAGCAATTTCGGGCTGTTGCTTAAGTTTTTCGATATGTTTGCTCCATACCCCATTCGGACGTATAGCTTCTGATGCAAATCTGCGAATATTATGATCTTTGTCTTTAGTCCATGCTAACAGTATCGGTATAGCATTTTCTATATTGCGATCCATATCTTCACGAACCGCCATCCATGCAATCTCTCTTACCCCAAAATTGCCATCGGCGGCAAAACCTTTGATTGCTTCCAATTTATCCGCAAAAGATATTGATTTGTCTAAGCCTATCATATAAGCAGCCCAACAGCGTACATTATCGGATATGTGACTTTTAAGTTCTTTCAACAGCTTCTTATCTGTTTCTTGAAGCGTTTCTCTCAAAAGTGTTTCTCCGATTCTGCGTATCGTTTGCATTGTGCTCGCTTTTTCCAACACTTCAAGGTCTGATAAACAAGCCGTCGCATATTTCTCCGACAAAACGTTTTTCAAAAGCTCTTTTTGGTCAACAGCCAGCCACTCTGTCAGATTAACAGACTCTATAGTACCCAGATTCAGTTGTTGCAATACTTCGGCTGGTATATCTTTTAAGGATTTTGCTCCCTTTCTCTTAACTTCCATATATAAAACAAATTAAACAGAAAAAGTAACAAAAGTAACACTTTTAAGTATATTATTTGTTGTCACCTTTTTCTTTATTCAATAATACTAAGAGCCTGTTTAAATTTTCTACGAATTTTCTTCGTTCATTTTTAGTCTCTTTTTGTCCGATTTATCCTTTTATTCAATTCTAATAGCCTGCTATTATCGTTTCTCAAGAGAATAAATCATCCTGAAAATAGCTCTAAAAATTGGAACGAGCAAAATTTAATCAGGCTCTAACGATCTTTAATATAAGACAATTTAATAATTAGAAAATACAAGGTTCTGATATCTATAGTCAAATGTCAGAGCTTAATGTTATTGCCTATAAATAAAAACAGAGGTTCTCTTTGTACGAAAACCTCTGTTGATTTATTCTTTAATATTGGATATGCTAATTTGCTATAAATTTAAACTCAGGAGTGATCTGATATTTCACAAAAGCAGTATCTGATTTTTCCACTTGGTCATCATCGTTGTCGCTATAGGTGAAATTTATAGTCTGAACAATAATCTCTTTACTATTTATCTTTGATGATACTTCGCTGTAATACTCTACCATATCTTCGTAAGCGACAAGCAAATTATCTTGCAGGTTTCCGCTTTTGTCGTAGCTTAACAAATATTCGGTTATTTCACCATCTGTTATCACTAGTACGGTTAATATTTTGCCATTCTCATTCGCCAGTAAAATACGCCCCATCGATAAATCTTCGGCACTGTAACCTTCTAAACCTTTAACGTTGAACAACTGTAAATCGGTATACTCTTTTTCGGTCAGTCTGGCGATATCCGTCAGATCCATGCTATCGGCCTTATTGCTCAACTGAGTTTCTGAAAGCTCAACATTTAATGTATCCAACTGAGCTTGCTTATTTTCAGATTGTTTATTCTGACAGGATACGATTGTGACCAAAAATATAAAACTGAAAAGATAAATCTTTTTCATTTTAGTAGCTAGAATGTGATTGTAAATTAACTAAGTTCAAATAGATAACAATTCTTTGATGCAATTGTTTAAACTTTCTTCCCATTTAGGGATAGTAAGGTTGAATGTAGATTTTATCTTGGATTTGTCCAGTACACTATATTTAGGTCTTGTGGCTTTTACCGGATATTGTTCGGTCGTTATAGGGTTCACTTTGCATGTATTGATACCCGCTTCTTTGTGGATTGCTAATGTGAAATCGTACCAGGTAGTAGCCCCCTCATTGGAGTAATGGTATATACCGGGTTTAAATCCGTTGGCTTCACTGAAATCAAGTATTTTTACAATTGTTTTGGCCAGATCTGTTCCATTGGTAGGTGTTCCTTTCTGGTCAGCTACAACGTTTAGTGTTTCGCGCTCTTTGCCTAGTTTTATCATTGTCTTCACAAAGTTGTTTCCAAAAATGGAATACAACCATGCTGTTCGTATAATAATACTATCAGCACAAGCTTTCAATAATTCAGCTTCGCCTTCTTGCTTCGATTTACCATATACTGACTGAGGATTTACTGTATCAGTCTCAACATAAGGTTTGTTTGCTGTTCCATCATACACATAGTCTGTGGATATATGTATAACTTTAGCATTGTTGTTTGTTGCTGCCAGCCCTAAATTGGCAACAGCATCACGGTTGATTTTATAACATAAATCTACATCATCCTCTGCTTTGTCCACAGCTGTATAAGCTGCACAGTTGATAATATACTTTATATTATTTTCTTTTATAAAGGAATCTACAGTCTTAAGATCAGTGATGTCTAACTCTGCTACATCTGTAAAGAAGAAACGGAAGTTGTTTTCATGATTAGCCGATATTCGTCTTATCTCATTTCCCAACTGTCCGTTACATCCTGTAACAAGAATATTTTTCTGAACGAGTTCGAACAGAAAAATATTCTTCGCTGTTTCATCCTGATCGTCGGCTTGTTTATTTCCTGAAAAAAAAGCCATCTTGATTTATTTTTTTAAATGCAGCTAACCAATTGTTGCTTGCCTGTTGCAGATACCTGTGGTGCTATTTTCTTTACAAGACCTTGTAAAACATTACCCGGTCCAAGTTCCACAAATTCAACAGCTCCGTCTGCAACCATATGTTCTACAGATTGAGTCCATTTTACAGGTGCTGTTAATTGTGCTATCAAATTGTCCTTTATAACGGCAGGATCTGTTTCTCCTACTGTAGACACATTCTGATATACAGGACATGTAGGAACTGTGATAATTGTATTGTTTATAGCTTCCGACAATTTTACTTTTGCAGGCTCCATCAATGGAGAGTGGAATGCTCCTCCTACTTTCAGCTTAAGAGCTCTTTTTGCTCCGGCAGCAAGTAACAATTCGCATGCAGCATCAATACCTGCATTAGAACCTGATATTACCACCTGTCCGGGACAGTTATAATTAGCCGGTACAACTACTTCGTTCTTGATAGATGCACATATTTCTTCTACTTTAGCGTCTGGCAATCCTAACACTGCTGCCATTGTAGAAGGATTCATTTCGCATGCTTCCTGCATAGCAAGAGCACGTTTATAAACAAGATTTAAACCATCTTCGAAAGACATGGCGCCGGCAGCAACCAAAGCAGAGAACTCTCCTAAAGAGTGACCCGCAACCATATCTGGCTTAAATTCATCGCCAATTGTTTTAGCCAATATTACCGAATGGAGGAAAATAGCCGGTTGAGTAACTTTAGTCTGACGGAGATCTTCGTCAGTACCGTTAAACATTAAATCTGTTATGCGGAAACCTAAAATCTCATTCGCTTTTTCGAACATTTCTTTAGCAACAGGAGATGTTTCGTAAAGGTCTTTACCCATTCCTACAAACTGAGCTCCTTGCCCTGGGAATACAAATGCTTTCATTTTCAATATTTATAATTTATATAAGCAATTCAATTCAGGGTGCAAAATTAGTAAAAAAATGAAATATAAGACACTGATAATGCACAAATAAAAAAAGTATGAGTTAAAAAGACATACTTTACTTCTTAATTCACTTATCGATACTATTATTTTGGATTGATGTAGATGATGCTTTTGCTGCCTCTTGCAAAGGTTATAGAATTACTAAAAAAGAAAGGCTAATGATTATATTCTATCATTAGCCTCTCATATATAATTGCATTTATTACTCTGCGCTTTCTTCTTCGTTTACCGGAGCTATCAGTTTGTAGCCTTTACCGTGTATATTGATGATCTCAATACTTGGGTCAGGTTTCAATAGCTTACGCAATTTAGTGATGTAAACATCCATGCTACGAGCGTTGAAGTAGTTATCGTCCACCCAAATTTGCTTTAGGGCATGATTTCTTTCCAGAATGTCGTTGGCATGAGCACACAATAGAGCAAGAAGTTCTGCTTCTTTTGTTGTGAGTTTAGTACTTTCTCCATTGATCGTCAAAATTTGTTTTTGAGTATCAAAGTTCATATTACCAAACTGATAAAGCTGTTGTTCTTTACTTCTTTTCCCTTTCACACGACGGAAGATTGCTTCGATACGAAGAACAAGTTCCTCCATGCTGAACGGTTTCGTGATATAATCGTCTGCTCCGGCTTTGAATCCTTCCAGAATATCATCTTTCATATTTTTGGCTGTCAAGAATATGATAGGTATTTCTGTATTGATTGCTCTGATCTCTTTCACAAGAGTGATACCGTCTTTTTTAGGCATCATAACATCCAATATACACAAATCATACTTTTCTTTAACAAAGCCTTTGTATCCAACCTCACCATCGGTGTAGAGGTCTGTGTCGTACCCTTTGGCCTGAAGATATTCTCTTAGCAACATACCAAGATTTTCATCATCTTCACATAAAAACAGTTTCAATTTTTCTTCCATAACTTACTTATTTACAGTTTATTTTGCTTAACTAACTTTTACTCTTCATTATAGGCAGGCAAATTATAAATTTGGTGCCCTTCCCCAGCTCACTCTCGGCTTTTATTGTTCCTTTATGATCCTCTATTATTTTTTTTACGTATGCAAGTCCTAGTCCAAAACCTTTGACATCATGTCTGTTACCTGTCGATACCCGATAAAACCGTTCGAATATTTTCTTTACATATTCCTTTTTTATTCCGATACCATTGTCCTCTACAGCGATGTACAATTTATTATTGCTGTTCCACGTTCGAATCATCAGTTGCAAAGGAACATCTTCTTTTCTGTACTTCACGGCATTATCGAGCAAATTGAACAACACATTTGTAATGTGCATCTTGTCTGCTTCGATAGCCGATTCGGTAGCTTCTAAATCGATATCGAGATTTCCTCCAAATTTTTCAACTTTGATCTGGAATGTGTTTGCAACTCCTACTACAATGTCATTGGCATCCAGTTCCTTGAGTTTTAGTGTAGCTCTTTGTTTTTCGAATAGCGACATCTGAAGAACTTTTTCTACCTGAAAACTCAATCGTTCCGTTTCGTCGTTTATTACCCCGGATATATGTTTAAATACCTCGGGTGATTTTGTAATAGCCCCGTCTTTTAACATCTGGGCGGCTAAAGATATAGTCGATACCGGTGTTTTCAATTCGTGGGTCATATTGTTCATAAAGTCATTCTTCATTTCCGATAAACGCTTTTGTCGGAATGTGATATATATTATTATTATAAATGTAACCAACAAGATAAAAGTAAATATTATGGCCGGATACAAGAATGATACCTCGCTTGATAGATAGTGTCCTTTATCGGGAAAGTAAACTTTCAGATAGGTGACTTTATTCGGCGGATCATTCGGAAATAGTACTTGTTGATATGCATATTTCTTGTCTCTATCCAGAAAACGTGGTTGCCTATAAACCGGCTTATCATTTTTATCTACAACTTCGTACTGGAAAAGTAACTCTATATTATTGTTTTTTAATTCATTCTTTATCTTAGTCTCCAGATCTTTAAAGTTTATCCTTTCTTCTATAGGCACATCACTTGCCGATTTGAATATCCTGTTCAAGACATCATTCATGATATCTTTTTCATATAGGTATCTCTTTATCTGCTCTTCTTGTAGGTCGAAGAATGTTTTTGAGATCGCATTTGTGCCGCTTTTAGGCGACTGGAATACCTGTTTAGGCGGTGTTGTTTGTACCGTAGTCACATTGTGTTCCATATAAATGACTGTACCGTCGGGCGCTGTCATCTTTGTCCTTTGCTGTTGTGTAACAGTTTCTTCCTGTGGCTGATTCCTTAATGCCATAGAGCGATTGTAAGCCGCTGCATCCTTCTTCTGTGTTTCAATGAACGCTTCATCCAGATATTTTTTTGTTTGATCGAGTTCCAAATTTCTTGAAATTTGAGCCAAACTACGGTTTACCGCTTCATTAAACTGATCGCTCCTCAATCTTATTGATTCGCGTAAATAGGTTATTTGTAAATACAACAGACCAAAGAATGCTACAGCCATTATTGCTGCGAGTATCCAAATTGTCGATTTTTTCATTTTCTCTTAATATCCTCAGTCTTCTCTAGTCAATTAAATAATGCGATAATTATCAAACATTAACCTTTTGCACTGAACAACTATTTAACAATTGAGAGTAAGATATTGTTTAACATTTGAGGAAATAAACTTATATGATTTTTTTTTCTTATGCAAACTTATCAATATTTTTTATTGTACAAGTGTAAATTTTAAACTTATTCCAAAATTACTGTTGGTTGTTGGATAAGATGAAGCTGAAATCAACGGTTTATTTAAAATCCTGTCATAGAATGCCCTTAGGGTGAGCGCACGGCTCAAAGTATAGTCGGCTGATATCTTTAATGTAAAAACTGTAACCCCACTGGTAGCTTGGGTAAAATATTCTTCTATTTTTCTCAACAAGGCTTCTGATGATTTGTAAGATACCTCCGTTTTTATATTCAGGTCGTTGTTGAAATTCTTCGGTGTTCTGGATGTTAATCCTATTACCCTATTAAATTCATTGATACGGTAACCGAATCCCAATACAAATTCTTTTTCGAGATATTCGATGATCTGATAAGACGACATGTTCAGCGTAAGTGTACGCCCACTATTGTACTGAGCGTTGATATTCATGTTGTTATTCAGTATCCCTTCGGCTCCTATCAGCGGTCTGAATAATTCCGTAATACCTACTGATGATATATTGTATGGCGATGATGGGATAGGGTTACCTCCGAGTACATCACGTATATACCCCAAGTCATCGCCTCCGCCTATGGCTTGCTGCCAGCCAGAGAAAGAGCTGTAACTTCCTACCTGATAAAAGCAGCTGTAGGAATGACTCAACCTCAACGATCTGAACTTAGATTTAATAAGAGGTATATTGCTTAATCCATCGTAGGTTATGTTCCAATTCGGGAGGATAGACCATATAGATGGGAATGCCGACATGGAGATATTATTTACATCACGCCCTGTATAAGCTGCTATGAAAGCAGGAATAAGTACGTCTCCCGAGTTTGCATTCACTGTCGCCGCATTTCCGCTTGCCAAACCATCGGGTAAGGTTACATTGTTGTACTGTTTTTGTAGCCTGTTTTTAATTATTTCCTTATAAGCTAAGAATTTGTCGAATGTATCGGATTGATAGTCCTTTTTTGAGTTGCTGCCTCTAAGAGTTGTTTTTAGAGCAATAGTAGTCATAGAGAAGTTTCCGCCCAGTGTGCGCGGCATCCCTTTCGACATATATTGGATTTCAGTTCTCTTATTATTTTCGTAATTGGCATTAAGCTCTATTTTGAGATTCTTGATAGGTTCTATCTGAGCTCTTAGTTCCAACTTTTCGGCACTATTATATACCGCAGGCGAGATATTCATAGTGTCCATCACCAACCAATCTCTACTCAACGATTTGTTGATGAACTTTTCTCCTCCTTCGAGACCGAATGCAAAACCCAGACCCGGAACAAGCCCGTACTCATTTGTATCTTTCTGTCCAAACATATCTCCAATAGTTGGGATAAATCCGGAAAGATGTGTTTCTCTTCGTTTCGAGTAATTAATATTCAGAGTGCGTAATGACATTAAGCCTCTGGCGGAATAGTCTATTATATCAGTCAGAAGCTGCGAGCTATTCGGATCATTGATCTTACTCTCGACGCTGATCAGGATATTTGCAGAGTCTTTATTCGTTATTAATATTGTATTTGTATCTGTCTTTTTGAATTTTACAGAATACGGTTTACCGTCTAGCTTTGCTGATACCTGTATATTTTTTGTATTCAGTCCGTGCCTTAGGGTGTATGTTGTATCCTTTCGCAATGTAATATCCTGAGTAAAGCGCCTTCTTTCAGGCTGTCTCTTTTCTTGCTGTCTTTGGGTTGGAGACTGTCTTCTCCTCGAATCGAATCGATCGTTTACTTTTTTGAGGAATCCCCATTTATTGTATAGAGAAACCATGTCGATGCGATTAGTAAAGTCTAGGGTTACATTATTGCTTATCGTATTTCCTACCTCTATTCCTTCTACTTGTGCTCCACGATCCCACTGATAGCCACTTGTGTAGCTGGCATTGGATGTCAGCCAGTCGGTAGCCGGAATGTTCTTGAATGGCAATTGATAAGTTACTCTGGCTATTTGGCGATAGGATAGGGGGGTGCCTAAGTTTCTGATACTGTGCATGACGGAATCTTTCCAGATTTCATAGTCGTTCCTGTTCAGTTTCTTATTTACCTGTAAGTATGGTTCTTCTATTTCGGCTCTGGTTCCCGATCGGAATGAGAATTTCAGATTTTTTGTAAAATCCCAATTGATATTAAAATCTCTGTCCCACAAGAAAGACTGACTCCACGACAAGAACTCATTATTATTACTTCCGCCCAATGAGTAACTTTCTATGTCACGTAAAAGCGTCTCGCTATAATAACGGGTAATCCTTGAATTGAGGGCAATATTACTTGGCAGGTAGTTGAACCCAAGCGATTTGGCATATTTAGCCGCGCCGGATTTACTTTTTGTGTTTTTGAAAGGCTCCCACGTTTTTACTATCGGGCTATAATTATATCCAAAAGTCAGGTTGTAATTTTTAGTAACATCGTAGACTGTACTTGGATTTTTAATCTCAGTCTGATTAAATGAATATCCGATATTGAAATTTGCCGGGTCGTAAGGCATTGGTGTCTTACTTTGTATATTCACTTTTATATTGTTGAGGCTTATACTCTTTGTCGTAGACTTTTCTTGAGCAAGACTTTTTATCGAGTCTTTTTCTGCTTTAGTTTCTACCAAGCTGAATGATTCTTTCAGCGTTACATCCTGATCGAACGGATCGTATTTAGGCGTTGTCGTCTGATTCGAGTATGAATAATACAGCGGCAAGCTAACCTTTGCCTTTTCGGGTAAAAACCTTCCCAAATCTATGTTTGCGGCTATGCTGTATGTATGATAGTCGTCTTGTCGTCTTTCCATTAGGCTTTGATCCAGAGCACCGAATCCGGCCGTTTCCTTCCGTCCCGAAACGCTGATGTTTCCCAGATCCGAAAGAGCAACATTCAGGCTACCCTGAGCCGCCCATCCTCCTTCTTCGTCGAAATCGGTCAAACGAAGCTCGTTGATCCACACTTCACCCGATTTGGTTAGTCTGGAGTTATTTCGGACACCGATCATGATTACGTAAACATCAGATAAAGACGGATTACCCATTACACTTACTTTATTGTTTGGCTTATCAGGGTCATACTCATGGTATAGGGTTGTATAAGATACTGTTGAGCCCGACTTTCTTTTTTCTCTGTTTCTGTTCAGTTTTATATTTTTCAGTAACTCGAGAGGGAAATCAAACATATTATCTTTAGGCCATACCACAGCCCTGTCTCCGTTTCCATAATTACCTTCGGGTGTTATTGTTAAAGGTATTTCATATTCATAGTAATTGTTCTTGTAGTCAGAACCTAAACGCATAAATACAGATATGTCTCCATTTGCCAACTCAGTTCTATTTATAAGATTTTCTGCATGTGTAAATAATTGTATGCGTTTATAGCGTCTCAGATCGTAAGATGTATTCTTGTATATGGCTCGTGCATCTTCCGGATCGAGATTTGTCACGCGCATCGATAGCGATTGCTCATTTTCTTTGGTCAATTGTGTTTGGTCAGGATCTAAGGATCTGCTTAGCCCCGGAGGCAATACATAATTTACGGGTTTTCTTTCAGAGTTTTCTTCGATATTTACTGTCGAAATATCAATAGATCCATTTCCCATCTTAGCCCCACTTGTTAAGTCCTGATCGTAAACACGCCAATCACCTCTTACAAGCTGTAAGGTTCCGAATCGCAGCACTGTTTGTTGTTCAAAGTCAGTCAGGAACATTCTCATGAAACGGATGCTTTTGAAATCGTTGATATTTCCAACTCGTTTTCCTTGGCGAATTGGAATTTTGAACTGATACCATCTTACCTTTTCTTCTTTTCCGTTTCGGAGCGGGACAGTAACCTCCCGTTCGTCTACAATATAGTTGCGACCGACATTCATGCTATCCGGTTTCAGTGATACCCGATATTGGTAATACGATTCATTTTCATTCAGCGTGTAATCCTGATCTATATCTTCTACATCGGGAACTCCACGTGCTGCGGTAGAATACCTTTCTCCACTCTGATCTGTCGGTTTCGAATTTCCTTCCGTACCGTTATAGTATTTGTAGCGGTCGAGTATTCCTTTTCGCTCGCGGTCGTAGTCTGAGCCACGATAGAAATGATATAAGTCTCTCGAAGGGCTATTAAGCGGAGAGAAAGGATCGTTTGCCATTTCATTCAGCGTACTTTGAGGTAACTTTGTTCTCAGATTGTCTAAGAAATCCTTATATACGCCGTATGTTTTTTCTTCCTCTTGATTCAATCCATTTAGCCCGACATCCTGTTTTTCGCGGGCAATAGCTCCCAAATTATCATCGAATGCATATACCGTAGATTGGCGCGTAGGTACTTTTCCCCACACAGTTTTTGTATATGCTGTAGGATCATCATTGACAGGTAGTCCGTTTTCGTAAAACTTTTTCCCATCTTTCAAAACATCTTCCGATATTTCTCCCAGATTGAAATAAAGGTCTCCTCCTTTGTGCGAACTTGAAAAATCTTTTACAAATGGATCCATTAGCCAGAATTCAATGTATTCGATATTTGATGCTTCGAAGTCACGCACATCCATTTTACGTGTAATGCCCGCCCAGCGATCTCGTGGATTTAATAATTTCCCATCCGAATCTATTTTTTCTCCATCCAGATTGTAAGGCCCCCTTTCGTTAGGGTAGTACGATAAGTTTAATGTTGGTATTGTTGCCGATTCTGTTTGTCTGATATCTCGGTTCGGATATATTTCGGTGATACCAATTTCCCTTACATAGTGATCTGATAAAGAGTCACTATTTATATAACTTGGTGTAAGTGACGACCCTTTGCGTGTAAATAGCGGATCGATAGTAAACCAAGATAACATGGCTCTGTTTTTTGCATATTGGATACTATCCGAAGGTTTATTCCCTGATATAGTAGGAGGATAAACATATTTAGGTAGTTCCTTCGGTGTTGACGCAAGATTCCATGCATAAGGGCTTTTGAGTTCGATGCGTGATTGCGACGACTCAAAATCATCGAGATAAGAGAATCCACCCGTATCTTTATTTTGGTAATGTCCCGGTATCATGTGCGCAAACTCACCCATAAAACTAATTTGAGAAGGTTGTGTTGCATTCACAAACGGTATCTTGTCAATCAGGTTGGTGAGCCACATCGACTCGGTTTTATATGACGTATTCAATCCCCATAAGGTATTATTGACAGATTCTTCGCCAATAACTGTTTTAGTGGTAAGGGGTTTTTCGTATAGATGCATAATTGTACCGCCGATGTTGAAATTCTTTGAGATATCGTAGCTCAGATTCAGCCCCATCATTGTTTTTCGCTGCATACCTAACGATCGTTCCTCTAACGAAGCCTGTATATTGGCATCGGAATCTATCAGGTTCTGATTTATGATAGTGACTATACCTGATGTGTAGTCAACTATATAGTCTGTTCCTTCGGTGAGGAGCATACCATTGGCTGTAAGTTTAACTGATCCTTGTGGTATGTTTGTCGACATCAGGTCAATTTCAGCTTTACTGTTCGATGATCCTCTGAATGAACCGTATATCTTGAATTTGTTTTTTTCTGCGATTTGTCTGGCTACGGTCAATGTCGAGTCATATAATTGCTGGTAAACATACTTTTCTGCAATAATAGGACTGCCTATTTTATTCGCCAGATGCTTTCCGAATGGTTCAACCACAGGGAATATAATGCGTCCGTTCTGAGACTGGACGGTATATCCTTCAAGATAGTCGAAAATACCATCGCCTTTTGTTCCGTCTTTTTGGGTAACTTCTTTATTCTGAGAGTTCAATCTGTCTAGGTTCATCACCTTTATCAGAAGTTGATTTTTAATGTTTCCCTCAGGCAGATAGTTTATGTATGTACCTAAAGTGTCTGATTGATAGGCTATGTTTAATCTAAAACGGTCTTGTTGTATATTGCTTGCACCAAGGGAGTAAATGTTTTTCATCATCAAATCCCATGTATATGAACGTGGAGACAGAGAGATGGGCTTTAATAACTTTACAAACAAAGCACCTGATTTGGGGTTGCTTGACTCATAATTGGCAGATATATCTGTGGATAGTTCTCCTACTTGATATGTAGTTCCATTTACTGTATACTGGTAAGCTACTGCAAGTACTTCGTCAGCTTGTAGTGCAGAGTTTAGAGATAAGTACCCTAGTTGAGCGTTGTATGTATATTCCGAAGAACTAAGCATTCGCGCACTTTCTATTTTCTCATAGTCGAGCCCGCTCTCTATATAGCCATTAAACTCGCTGGTTACTTGCGAAATATCCCTAGCCCTGGTGTGTGCTGTGGTCATCGTACCATATAGGTTATTAGCTGCATTATATGGTGTCTTTACAGAGCCTGTCCCTATCCATTTTGGATTTTTAATATTGTCTCGCTCTGCAATATCGGCAAAGGCAACAATATTTCTCGACTGCATAAAGTCGCTTCTCCTATTCGTAACCCACACTTCTATTTTAGTGATTGATACAGGTGAGTTGATATAAGGGATTCTACTCATTGCATTATCGTAATTATCACGGAAATAGTATCCCAAGAAGAAGTGTCTGTTTTCGTCGTATTGATCAGCCTTAAAAGAGAATTCGGTTGTTTGTATTCCTCCCTTTGTATTCACCGTCTGCGACTGAGACTCCTGTTGAGAGATAACTGTATTTATCCGTAGTTTTCCGAACTGAAGCTCTGCGTTGATCCCGAATAAGGCTGTTCCTCCGTTGATGAGCGAGTTTGTTGTACTCATGCTTACGTTTCCTGCCTCTATCTTCTTTATTATTTCGTCCTCCTTTCCATCGTACCCCAATTTTAGCTTTTTAGAGTCGAAATCAAATAAGGCTTTGGTGTCATAATTCATGCCGAAGTTGATCTTATCACCAACCGACGCCGTTACGTTCATCTGGATATCTTCTTTGAACTGAAAGGTAGTGTGACTTCGGTTGCGTTCCGAGAGGGTAGGGTTGTCTGTGCTACTTCGTTTAAAGCCCATTGTAGTTTCAACATATCCTTGAGTTCTCACCTTTACTCCACCGGGTCCAAAAAGCCGCTCTGCCGGACCTAAGTTTAGTTTTATGTCTTTCAGAGAAAACTCATCTTTTTCATCTTTCTTGTCGTATGCTTCTGCATTTTTAGATCTGAAATATCTACTCATGGATTGCTTGAGGGTGTAATCCATATACTCGTCAGAACTTAACGAAAAAGGAGTGGATATTTCCTGATCTCCGATTTTTGTACGGAAAATATACAGTCCGCTGGCAGGGTCATATTCTACAGACTTCTTCAGGTTGTCGGGGTCTTTGAGGTCTGCCGGAGGATTAGCGTTGAGGTCTTTATAAGTTTCTATCTGAGTTTTCTTTACCGGAAAGAGAGGTACTGTATCATTTGTTTCTAGCAAAGAGCTTTCTTTTTGGGCAATATCGATTTCCTTTTTTCCGTAAATACCGGAAAATAAACTGATCGAGCTTACTAAAAGCGTGATAAAAAACAAATATTTTGTAAGTTTCTTCTTCAATCCGACAAGGTAAATATAAATAGAGTGAATGATCAGAGCATTTTTAGTGCCGTCTTTATTATTTGCTCAACAGTACTGTCCGGTTTATCTTTCAATATTTTAGACACTGCTTTTTGCGAAGCCTGCTGAGGAAAGCCTAACATTACCAGTGCTGCGATGGCTTCTTCTCCGGCCTGACTTGTTTTTGCAAACATCTCTGCAGACTCAATTCCACTGACCTTGATTTTATCTTTCAGGTCAACAATTACACGTTGGGCGGTCTTAGTGCCTATACCCTTAACGGTTTTTAGTATATCCGAATTGCCGGAGGCAATTACGTTTGTTAATTCCTGCACAGTCATCGACGATAGAATCATCCGACCCGTGCTTGCTCCTATGCCCGAGACACTTATCAATAAGATGAATAGCTCACGTTCTTGTTTTTCGGAGAAACCATATAGCTGGTAGGCGTCTTCTCTTATTGCCTCATATATGTATAATTTGGCACTCTTTTGTCTTGATATACTGGTATATGTATTTAAGCTTATGTTAATAAAATAACCTATACCATGTGTTTCGAGTGTAGCGGAAGTAGGGGTCAGTTCAGCGATATCCCCTTTTATATAATCTATCATAATCGGTTCGTAAATTTTACTAATTTATAACGTGTAAATATTAAAAAAAGTATATTTCAAGACGATTTAGAGGTTGTTTAACTTTCGTTTTACCGAGTATACGTATAATAAATTAAGGATATTTGCTATCAAATCCAAATTCTTATATCACGCCTCTTTGCGTATGCCATTAAATAATAATCTAAAAATGAAAAATCAAATACTCTATCTTTCTTGTTCGTGTTTGCCATTCAGGCTTCTTATTTAATGTGCAAAGGTAAGATTTTTGTGTTACTTTTTGTACCTTTGTATGTTTCCATTGAATTCTTTAATTTAAAACTATAACGATAAATAGAGTCCTAAATCAAGCAAATCATTTATGCATCGGTAAAATTGATAATGGAAGTTAAATAAAGAGATAATTGATAACCTCAAATATTTGAATTATATGAAAAAAAAGTGTTTTTTCGTTTTATTATTAACAATAGCTATGACTACAATTCAAGCTCAAAACCCGTTTTTCTCGGCGTATAAAACGCCTTACGATACCCCGCCGTTCAATAAAATCAAGAACGAGCATTACGAACCTGCTATAGAAAAAGGAATAGCAGAGCATCAGGCTGAAATAAACAAGATAGTAATGATCAGGGCCGTTCCTACCTTCGAGAATACAATCGTTCCTTTGGAAGAGTCCGGAAAGCTGTTGAGTAGAGTAACATCAGTGTTCTTTAATCTACTCAGCTCCGAGAGCAATGATGAGATGATGGAAATAGCACAGCGTATTCAACCAAAACTTTCGGAGCATTCCAATTCAATAACATTGAATGAAGGTTTGTTTCAAAAAGTGAAGGCTGTTTATGATAAACGTCTGGAATCGAACCTTACACCCGAGCAAATCCGTTTGGTAGAAAAGACATACCGTGGCTTTGAAAATAGCGGGGCAACACTCGTAGGAAAAGATAGAGATATATACAAAGAACTTTCTACAAAGTTGAGCCAATTGACTTTAGATTTTGGACAGAATGCTTTGAAAGAAAGCAATAAATTTGAGATGCTTCTGACAGATGAGGCTGATTTAGCCGGATTGCCTCAGATGGTGAAAGATGCTGCGGCAGCCAAAGCAAAGGCTAAAGGAAAAGAAGGGTATATGTTTGACCTTTCTGCGCCTAGCTATATCGCATTTATGAAATATTCTACTCGCCGTGACCTCCGTCAGAAACTGTATATGGCATATAATACAAAATGTGTGGCAGGTGGAGAGTTCGACAATCAGGAGAATGTAAAAGAAATAGCTAAAACCAGAATGCAAATAGCGAATCTTTTGGGCTATCCGGATTATGCTACTTATACATTACGTAACAAGATGGCAAAAGATAAGGAGCATGTTTACGGTTTGTTGGACGACTTGTTCAGTGCTTATGCGCAGGCGGCTCGTGAAGATGTGAAGATGGTAGAAGGCTTTGCAGTAGGGATGGAAGGAAAAGCAATAGACCTGCAACCTTGGGACTGGTCTTTCTATTCAGAAAAACTTAAAGATGCTAAATATAGTGTAAGCGATGAATTGGTACGTCCTTACTTTGAATTGGAAAATGTAAAGAAAGGTGTTTTTGGCCTGGCTACAGATCTATATGGAATCACATTTAAAAAGAATACTAAAATACAGGTTTATCATCCCGAAGTAGAAGCTTTTGATGTGTTAGACGAGAATGGTAATTTTTTGGCTGTTCTGTATATAGACTTTCATCCACGTGAAGGAAAACGTCAAGGAGCATGGATGTCTGAGTTTAAGGGACAGTATGTAGAAAAAGGAAAAGACTCTCGTCCGTTTGTTACGATTGTGATGAACTTTACACGTCCAACAGAGACTGAACCTGCTTTGCTTACTTTCGATGAGGTAGAAACATTCCTTCATGAGTTTGGACATGCCTTGCATGGTATGCTAACCAAATGTACTTACGAAACACTCTCAGGTACAAATGTTTTACATGATTTTGTAGAGCTGCCTTCTCAGATAATGGAAAACTGGTTAACAGAAAAAGAATATCTTGATAAGTTTGCTGTTCATTACAAAACAGGAGAAAAAATACCTGCTGATCTTGTAAAGAAACTTGTAGATGCCGCCAATTATAATGCAGGATATCTCTGCTATCGTCAATTATCATTCGGATACCTTGATATGGCATGGCATACATTAGAGCAACCATATACAGGTGATGTGATCTCATTTGAGCGTAAGGCAATGGACAAAACGGCTTTGTTGCCAGTAGTAGAAGGCACTAATATGTCTACATCATTCAGCCATATATTTGCCGGAGGATATGCTGCCGGATATTATGGTTATAAATGGGCGGAGGTATTGGATGCAGATGCTTTTGCATTGTTCAAACAAACGGGTATTTTCAACAAAGATACAGCTCGTTCGTTCCGTGAAAACATTTTAGAGAAAGGGAATACCGAAGAACCAATGACTTTGTATGTTAAATTCAGAGGGCAAGAACCTACTGTAAATGCATTGCTGGAAAGAAACGGTATAAAGAAATAAAGCCGGAGAAAATATTATAAAAAGAGTCGTCGGGGTTTTCCGATGACTCTTTTTTTTATGGAAGGGTTGAATCTTATTGCATCAATAAAAAAAGGAGTTGTCATCGAAAGAGACAACTCCAATTATAGACTTAATGTATTACAAACTTTCTGCGTTTTTTTATTTAAGTAGTTTTATTTTAACCTTAATGTGTTAATCGATATGTTTTATTCGATATTTTGCTGTTTAATAATGTTTTATGTTTAAAGCTTCCAGTAAATAAGGCTGGTGCGTATAGCACTGGTTGAACTTAATCCCTGTCTTAATGTCCAGTTCGATAAATCGGGTCTAAGCATACTGATAATAACCTTATCTCCTGCATCAAATGTTCCTCCTAGTGTTACGCTATAACTATAATCTTGTTGGTTAGTTGGTAGCCCTAAAACTACTACGTCGATTTCAGCGGCATCTATAAGGGTAGATTTGTCGTTTTTTTGAAGATATATATAGAATGGTAAACGATTCTGAGTGGTTGTTCCAATTCGGCCGTAAAGTCGTAGTGAGAATGCGTAGCTTCCCGATTCATTTATTGTGATATCGCCGAATGGAAGTTGGTTGGCCTGAGCATGGTCTCCATTTACACTATTATAGGTTGTGCTGATAGTAATATCGCTGGTTAAGTTTTTTAGGTTTATGCCTATCATGCCGTCACCGATTTTTATATTACTACAAGTCTGACCTAAAAAGTCGATAGAAGGTATGGTTGCTGCTGTTGGAGATGATGCTATCGGTGTCCCAAATATTCGGTACATAACTTCTCCTCCTCCGTAGGCGAGTTTACCTCCAATTCGTTCTATCGATAGTCCATTATCTATTGATGTTGCGGCAGTTCCTGAGTATGATCCTCCATTTCCTCCTAAATAAGGTACTTTTAGTATTCCTTCAAAAGGAACATTTGCCGTATAGGTATTAGGTGTCATTTGAGAACTACTGCATATTAAGGATGTGATTTGAGGTTGTATAACCGGACTGTCGTCTATTTTTCTCCATTCTGTCCCTGTCCAGATATGTACTCCAATAACAAAGTCGCCGGTATTTGTTAAATTAAATACTGTCATTCCTACATGTTTCTTCTTTAACTCTGCTTTGTTGTTTGTGTATTCAATTTGTTCAGAGCTTGTAGATGTATTCCAATACATAGGGTATAACTCATTTTTGTTTGTAAGTAGAACACGAGGCAGAACTACACCTTTGTCTGATGTCTGGTTTTGACTTTTGGCCGCAAACTCCTTTAGGTCTAAAATAGAACCTCCCTCCGGTGAGACGTTCGAACCTATTGTGACTTGTGCCGTAGCATTACTTGTAATCATAAAGCAAGCAAAGGTCATGCATAGGTAAGCGAAACTTTTTGTTTTCCTTGTTTTTGTCTTTTCCTTTAATCCGCTAAGGTGAATTAAAAAGTAATTAAGTAAATTGTTTGTTGTCATAAATGTAAAAGTTAATTGTTTGTGTATTTAAATCTGAAATTCCTGACATTTCACTATAATAATATGTTTGTGTGTATGGTGTGCCCAAAATGCTTTGTGCAAACAAATTACAAAATAGATAAAAGAGTAATATTTTATTATCTATTAGTGTTAAAGACTATAGTTTGATTTTCTCTGGGTATTAATTTTGTAAAATTTTCTTATGTCGAACGGTTTAAATTTTGTTTTATAAAGTTTGTTATGTTAAATGAGTTCGTGTCAAAGTTTGTTTGCAAATGTAATGTTTATTTTTTATAAATACAATATTCAATTTTAAGAAAAGAATATTGATTGTTGTTGAACAAGTCTTCGATCTTTTTTTTGAAAGGGGTTTTGTTATTGTGCTGAATGAGAGTGAATCATCACTTAAAGAGGAAGTATTCCAAGTTTGGATATATGATATAATAAAAAAAAGAAACTGTTAAATAAACAGTTTCTTTTTCAGGGTGGAAGACGGGGCTCGAACCCGCGACCTTCGGAACCACAATCCGACGCTCTAACCAACTGAGCTACAACCACCGTTTTGCAATTGCGGTGCAAATATATGCATTTTTCTTGTATTAGCAAGGGGTATGATGAAAAATCTTAATCTTTTTTATTTAGACTCTTCGCTTATAAAATCTATGTTCTTTTAATACAGATATTTCGAAATGAAAGTGTATTTTTGTCGACTTATATAAGAGTTTGATTAATGAATGTTTTGAAGAACTACGCATTTACGATCTTTTTGCTTCTCGGCATTCTGATTGGTGGTATTTGCGGTATTATTTTTGGAGAAGGGGCTAGTGTTGTAAAGCCTGTGGGGGATATTTTTCTCAATTTGATGTTTGTGCTTATCGTGCCGCTTGTTTTCTTTAGTGTAGCATCATCTATTTACAACATGCGCGACTCTAATATGGTCGGTAAAGTGATAGGAAGCATTGTTTTTGTATTTCTCTTTACCGGAGTTGTGGCCGCCGCCGTATCCTATCTTTTTACGCTCTTGTATAATCCTCTAGGAGGAGTTAATCAGTCGGAAATCTTATTAGGGCTGCCCCAACAAACTGTAAAACAATTGACTTCAGCCGAAATATTTGTGAATGTCTTTACTGTTTCTGACTTTCAGCAGCTATTTACAAAAGCTAATCTTTTACCTCTTATTATATTCTCCATCTTTTTTGGCTTGGCTACCTCTTTTTCGGGTACGAAAGGAAAAATAGTGGCAGACTTTTTAAATGCTTCCACTCATGTAATTATGAAAATGATGGATATAATAATGAAAGCGGCTCCTATCGGACTAGGCTGTTACTTTGCCGATACGGTTGGGAATCTGGGCGGACAGATACTGAATGGGTATATGCATGTTTTCATTCTTTTCCTCATCCTTACAGGAATTAGCTTTTTCGGGCTCAACTCTATATATGTGTTTTGGGCGGGAGGTAAAAAAGGCTTTGTTTCATTTTGGCAGAATATATTGACTCCATCACTTACGGCGATTGCCACATCTTCCAGTGCGGCATGTATTCCGGTCAATATAGAAGCTTCTAAACGAATGGGGATTCCTTCGCGTATTGCCGAAACAGTGATTCCGTTAGGTACAAATATGCACAAGGACGGTTCTATTATAGGCGGTGTTCTTAAGATCATATTTCTATTTACGATTTTCGGGCAAGAGATAACATCTTCTTCGAATATGTTTATGATTATAGGTGTTGCCGTACTATCTGCTGCGGTTGTAGGAGCTATCCCAAGCGGAGGTATGACGGGCGAATTGTTGATTTGTTCTATCTTTGGGTTTTCACCTCAGTTTGCTGCTACATTGATGATTATAAGTACTATAATTGATGTTCCTGCTACACTGCTCAACTCTACGGGTAATGTGGTTTGTGCAATGATGGTAACCCGTTTGGCGGAGGGAAAGGATTGGGTAAAGAAACAGTTTATCGATGCCTCGTAAATTTATCTATTATATAGTATAGGGCGTTTACATCCGAAATAAAAAAGTGACATCAAAAAACAGATACGAATCTGTTACTTTTGTTACTTTTTTTGTTTTTATTCTTTGGCATGAGTTTTGTATTTATTTGCAATCAGTCGTGATTATTGTGAATTATCTTTTTTTACCTTATTATATTAACTAACGTAAAATCGTACACTATACCGTATAGATTTTTTCATTATATTTGTCCTCAATTTTTTAAGCAGGTTATTTTACATTATGAGTAAACAATTTTCAGAATATAATCGATTTAACTTATCTGATGTCAACAAAGAGATATTAGAAAAATGGGATAAAGAAGGCATATTCCAAAAGAGCTTGGAAATACGCACCGGAGCACCATCATTTGTTTTCTATGAAGGACCTCCGTCGGCTAATGGTATGCCTGGTATTCACCATGTTATGGCTAGATCGGTTAAGGATATTTTCTGCCGTTACAAGACTATGAAAGGTTTTCTTGTAAACCGTAAGGCAGGATGGGATACTCATGGCTTGCCTGTAGAGCTTGCTGTAGAAAAGAAACTGGGTATAACCAAAGAAGATATCGGCAAGAAAATAACAGTAGAAGAGTATAACGATGCCTGTCGCAAAGAGGTAATGAAATATACCGGGGAATGGGAGAACCTTACCCGCATAATGGGATATTGGGTAGATATGAACGACCCTTATATCACATACGATAATCGTTATATAGAAACACTTTGGTTCTTACTAAAAGAACTATATAACAAAGGCTACCTTTATAAAGGTTATACAATACAACCATATTCGCCCGCTGCCGGAACAGGACTTAGTACACACGAACTGAATATGCCGGGTGCATATCGTGATGTGAAAGATACAACCTGTGTTGCACAGTTTAAGATAAAATCTCCGAAGGCTGAAATGTCTCAGTTTGGAGAGGCTTTCTTTTTAGCTTGGACTACAACCCCTTGGACTCTTCCGTCCAATACGGCACTAGCTGTAGGACCCGAGATAACCTATGTAGCGGTACAATCTTACAATCCGTATACAGGAAATAAGATAACTACTGTAATGGCACAGTCTCTTGTGTTCAGTATGTTCAATGAGAAAGCCAAAGACATAGCTCTTGAAGATTATAAGGTAGGAGATAAGCTTATACCTTATAAGATTGTAGGAGAATGGAAGGGTAAAGACTTGGCCGGAATGGAATACGAACAACTTATCCCATGGGTTAATCCCGGAGAAGGTGCATTTAAAGTTCTTGCAGGCGACTTCGTAACTACAGAAGATGGTACAGGTATTGTACATATAGCACCTACATTTGGTGCAGATGATGCCCGTGTAGCAAAAGCAAATAATGTACCTGCATTACTTCTGTTGGACAAAGACGAGAATCAACGTCCGATGGTAGATCTCACCGGAAAGTATTTCAACTTAGAGGATTTAGATCCTAGTTTTGTTAGTGACAATGTAAATGTTGAGCTATATAAGGAATATGCCGGTCGTTATGTGAAAAACGAATACGACGATACGCTTCCTGCTGATGCAACAACTTTAGATATAGATCTCTGCGTGATGTTGAAACAACAAAATCGCGCATTCAAGATAGAACGTCATGTGCACAACTATCCGCACTGTTGGCGTACAGACAAACCGGTATTATATTATCCGCTCGATAGCTGGTTTATACGTACCACTGCTTGTCGCGAACGATTGATAGAACTCAATAAGACAATAAACTGGAAACCGGAATCGACAGGTACAGGCCGTTTTGGAAAATGGCTCGAAAACCTGCAGGACTGGAATCTCAGCCGTAGCCGCTATTGGGGAACGCCTCTTCCTATATGGAGAACAGAGGATGGAAAAGAAGAAAAATGCATCGGTTCGATGAAAGAGCTTTATGCCGAAATGCAAAAAGCTGTAGATGCCGGTGTGATGAAAGAAATACCTTGGACAGGTTTCGAAATCGGAAATCTGGATAAGGCAAACTATGAGAAAATAGATCTTCACCGTCCGTATGTTGATGATATAATACTTGTATCCGATTCGGGGCAACCAATGACACGCGAAAAAGATTTGATCGATGTTTGGTTCGATTCGGGGGCAATGCCTTTCGCTCAGGTATTTTATCCGAATATCAGCGAAGATGAATTCTCAAAAGTATACCCGGCTGATTTTATAGCTGAGGGTGTAGATCAGACCCGTGGATGGTTCTTTACTCTACATGCTATATCTACAATGTTCAAGGACAGCATATCGTTTAAAAATGTTGTTTCCAACGGACTTGTATTAGATAAGAACGGACAAAAGATGTCGAAACGCTTAGGCAATGCTATCGATCCTTTTGAGACAATAGATAAGTATGGTTCAGACCCATTGCGCTGGTACATGATAACAAATGCGTCGCCTTGGGATAACCTTAAGTTCGATATAGAGGGAGTAGAAGAGGTGCGCCGTAAGTTTTTCGGAACGCTTTATAATACTTATTCATTCTTTGCTTTGTATGCAAACGTGGATAACTTCTCCTTTAAGGAAGACTTGATACCTGTTTCGGAAAGACCGGAGATCGATCGTTGGGTAATATCATTACTCAATACGCTAGTCAAGGATGTGGATGAGTATTATAATACATACGAACCAACAAAGGCCGGACGTGCTATCTCTGATTTCGTAAATGATAATCTCAGCAACTGGTATGTGCGCCTCAACAGAAAACGTTTCTGGGGAGGAGAAATGACAAAAGATAAATTATCTGCATATCAGACCTTATATACATGTTTAGAGACAATAGCCAAACTTATGGCTCCGATATCTCCATTCTATGCCGATAAACTTTTCTGTGATTTGATTGTTGTAACAGAGCATGAAAAAGTAGCGTCGGTACACCTTTCGGATTTCCCTACTTCTGATGCATCAGTAGTAGATAAGAATTTGGAAGAACGTATGCAAATAGCACAAGATATATCATCCGCTGTTTTGGCTCTGCGCCGTAAAACCAATATCAAGGTGCGTCAGCCATTGACACAAATCATGATACCGGTGTTGAACGATCAGCAAGGAAAAGATTTGGATGCTGTGCGCGAACTGATATTGAATGAAGTAAACGTCAAAGAACTTAAGCATGTAGATAATGCTGCCGGTATCTTGGTGAAGAAAGTAAAACCCGATTTCAAAAAACTTGGGCCTCGTTATGGTAAGATCATGAAACAGCTTGCCGCAGAAGTTCAGGGGATGAGTCAGGAAGCTATCGCTACATTCGAAAAAGAAGAAAAATATACATTCGATATTGCTGGACAAGCAGCTACCATAGAATTGGCTGACGTGGAAATCATATCTGAAGATATACCGGGATGGTTGGTTGCTAATGCCGGAAAACTGACTGTTGCACTTGATGTGACAATAACAGACGATCTGAGAAAAGAAGGTATAGCCCGCGAGCTGGTAAACCGTATACAAAATATACGTAAATCCAGTGGACTGGAAATAACTGACAGAATAAATATAAAATTGACAGACTTGGAGCAGATAAGGGAAACTGTCTCGGAATATAATAATTACATAGCGTCACAGGTACTTGCTGACAAAATAGAACTGTTGGAGTCTGTAGATGGGCAAAATATTGATATGGATGATTATATTTTACAGATATCTGTTGAAAAAGTCTGAAAATGTATTATCTTTAAGTAAAATAAGAAACAGGAATTATAAAACTAACGGTTATGGCAGAAAAAACAAGATATTCTGATGAGGAATTAAATGAATTCCGCGATATTATTCTTGAGAAGCTAAATAAGGCTAAAGGAGAATATGAAGAGTTGAGAGCGGCTATAACAAATGCCGATGGGAATGATGTTACTGACACTTCACCGACATTCAAAGTCCTGGAAGAAGGTGCATCTACATTGTCGAAAGAAGAAGCCGGCCGTTTGGCTCAACGCCAGATGAAGTTTATCCAAAATCTTCAATCGGCTCTTATTCGTATCGAAAATAAGACATACGGCGTTTGTCGCGAAACAGGTAAATTGATACCGAAAGAAAGATTGCGTGCTGTTCCTCATGCTACATTAAGTATTGAGGCTAAGAACAGCGGAGTAAAATAAGTAGTAATTAAATAAAAAAAGCATAGAAGAAAGGAAGAAAAAGCAAGGGTGAATTATGCCTGTTTTTTCTTCACTTTCTTTACAGGAATCGGCTGATATATGGAGAAAAAGAATCAAGGACTGATAGCAATCCTAGTAATAGTACTCGTTCTTGTAATAGATCAAGCATCTAAAATTTGGGTGAAGACCCATATGTCTCTTTTTGAGAGTATTGAAATAACAAGCTGGTTCCAAATACATTTTGTTGAAAACAATGGGATGGCTTTTGGGATGGAATTCATCGGAAAGATGTTTCTTTCTATATTCCGTATCGTAGCTATCGGTTTTATTGGCTATTATTTATACAAGCTGATTAACGGGAGATATAAGACAGGATATATCATATGTATATCGCTTATATTAGCCGGAGCATTTGGTAATATCATAGACAGTGTATTCTACGGCGAAATATTTTCAGCTAGCTACTCCGGGCATGTGGCGTCTTTTGTTTCTTTGGGAGACGGATATTCTAGCTGGCTGCATGGTAAGGTTGTAGACATGTTGTACTTCCCATTGATCGAAAGCACTTTCCCTTCATGGGTTCCTGTATGGGGCGGGCAACCATTCGTTTTCTTTAGTGCCATATTCAATATCGCTGATTCAGCTATTACTGTTGGTATTTTTATCCTTCTTCTTTTCTATCGTAAGACTCTTGCGCTATCTTTAGAAAAAAACGGCAAAGCATAATTATGCAACGATCTGTTATTTATATCATTATTTCTATTCTTATTCTGTTTAGCTCTTGCGGAAGAAGACCGGGATATGTAATCTCCCCCGATAAGATGACAGATGTCTTATACGATATAAGGCTAGCCCAATCTATTTTCAATGACGATCCTCAATTCAGGTCTGATGACATGAAAGATGCGCTAGTGGCCGGAGTGCTTAAAAAGCATAATATAACTCAAGCCGAACTAGATACATCTCTTTTGTGGTACTCGGATAATATACAATATTATGCAGCAATAAATGATACTGTAGCTGCACGTCTCAAGTTTAGAAATGAATCGCTTCTAAATTCTAGATCTGCAATGCTGAGCAGGGGTGCTCAGAGTAATTTGATCATACCTACATTTTACTATCTGAATAGTTATACTCCAACTCTTTCTTTCAATATAGATACATTGAAGATGAAGAGTATAAAGAATATATCCGATTTTCACCTAAAGTTTGATATACAAGGATTGAGCGCTAAGCAAAAAGCTGAGGCTGCAATTTATTTCAATTATAAGGACACCTTAGTTAAAACAAGGATTCCTATCGAAAGTAATAGTCATTATTCAATAAGTAAACCTTCGTTACCTGATAGCTTACTGAACGGCATATCAGGGTATATACACCTTAAAAATAATACGAGTAGTGGAAATGTCTTGATACATAATATAAGCTATATAGATTCTGTAGCTGTTGTAAGACATAAAGACGGTCTTTCTACAAGGCAACCGAACAGATCAACAGATAATATCCGTAAGGAAAGTCTAGGTCGTCCGGAGCCTAATTAAAAAATCGAAATTCCTATACCTTCAAAGTTTTGAAATGAAACGCTATTATTCGCATTATACCTTTATATATCCGAATATATATCTGAAAAATTATATTATAGAGGTAAATGATAAAGGGCAGATAACTAATGCTTTCTCATTTAGGAGTGAGGTCGAAAAAACAGAGTTTTATTCGGGATTACTACTCTTCTATCCAGTGGGTGTAGAGGTGAATTTGCAAGATCGACTTAAAAGGGATTTATTTATCAACCCCAATAAGTCGTTGGTGTTTTCTTACGAGAAATATAATATAACACATATAGAGGACTTAACATCTTATATCTATTAATTTGTAAATAGTATTCATGAATAATAATGACTTTTCTATCACACTTATCATATCAACATATAATTGGCCTAAAGCTCTTAAAATTATATTGCTTAGTGTCATCAATCAAACATATTTACCAATAGAAGTAATCGTAGCGGATGATGGTTCAAGAGATGATACAAGAGAACTAATAGAAGAGATGCAGAAGTCTTTCCCTTGCAAACTTATTCATGTATGGCAAGAAGATAATGGCTTCAGGGTGTCTGAAATAAGGAATAAAGCTATAGTGAAAGCTGCGGGTGATTATATCGTTCAAATAGATGGAGATATTATTCTAGAAAAACACTTTATAGAAGATCATTATTTATTTGCTCAAAAGAGTTTTTTCACACAAGGAAGTCGAGTGAAGTTATCACCAAAGTCTAGCTTGGAGATATTAAGGAATGGCAAGGTGGATATTCCTTTTTCATGGTCTTCATTCTTTCAACCCAATAGATTGAGGTTAAGATTCTTGCAAAACTATTTTCGATTTATATATAAAGTAAATCATCCCTACCTTGTTCGGGGTTGTAATATCGCTTTTTGGAAAGAGGATTTGCTAAGGGTAAACGGATATAACGAAGATATTATCGGTTGGGGATATGAAGATAATGAGTTAGGAGCACGACTTATTTTTGCCGGAATAAAAAGACAATTCTTAAAGATGGGAGCAGTAGGATATCACCTTGATCATCCTATCAATAGTAGAGACAAAGTCAATCAGAATCACAAAACCTTCTTAGAAACTATTAATAGTGAAGGAACCTATTGCCAAAATGGGCTAGATAAATATTAATAAATGTTTTTTTTTGTTTTTTTTATTGTAACTGATTAGTAATTAGTTATGTATGGTGAAGAACCCGGATGCTTTTTTGTGAAATTATCCCAAAATCTCTTCCTGTAGTATAACGTCCGTTTAAGACAATCTTCTACATCAAAGTTTCTGCTTTGGGCATATTCTTTAATAAATAAGAAAATCATATCATCGCTACCCCATAATCGTCTGAAGTTAAAACAAGCCGTATCCATAGTGATAGGTTTATCAAACTCCATTCTATTAAGGTCTACCAGATAAAAGATATAATCGTCTCCCTCCTTTTTATATAAGACATTCCCTGAAGAGTAGTCTAAATGGAGTATTTGCTGTTCATGCAGGCCGGCTGTATATCTTGCAAACTGCTTTATCAGCTCTTCCTTTTCTGAGAGGAGCGATGTTTTTAGTTCACGCATTGTGCCATCAAAAGACTCATGCTTTGATATATAGAAGCTGTTTTTAAGCAACCCAAATTTAGTATCTTTTATATAGGCTATCGGGTCGGGAGTATGAAGTCCTTTCTCCTTTAGCTTAAAAGCATATTCGTATGATCGTCGGGCTTTAGACTTTCTAAATGTCCTGTATACTATCTGATTGATAAAAATAGGCTTTTTAAAGAACTTCACGTTTACCTTAAACCCATCTACATCAAATAGCTTTATAATATTCCGAGCGGCATATAGTGTTTCACCTTCATAAGCAAAAGAGTCAGAAAGATTTTCTACAAAACCTTCCAGATATTTATATTCGGGATTAATAACAATTTCTACCATCTTAAAACTCAGAAGTGAAATGGAATTTTATATCCTTGAAATCTTGTTGAGCCATCATCAATACATAGTTAGAGTCTGCAAGAAAGACATCTCGTCCTTCTTTATCTACTGCCATATATTGAGCCTTACGCTTCTTAAAGTCAGCCAGTTGTTCCTTGTTGTCACTTTCTATCCAACAAGCTTTATACAAATTGATTGCTTCCCATCTACACTGAGCACCATATTCATGCAATAGGCGATATTGGATTACTTCAAATTGCAGCTGCCCAACAGTTCCTATAATTTTGCGTCCGTTAAATTGGTTTGTAAACAACTGAGCAACACCTTCGTCCATCAATTGGTCTATTCCCTTCTGAAGTTGTTTAGATTTCATCGGGTCAGCATTTTCGATATACTTGAACATTTCAGGAGAGAAGCTAGGTAAACCTTTGAAGTGTAAATCTTCTCCCGATGTGAGTGTATCCCCGATCTTAAAATTCCCGGTATCAGGCAGACCTACAATGTCACCCGCAAAAGCTTCATCTACAGTTTCTTTCTTTTGAGCCATGAAGGCAGTAGGAGAGGAAAACTTCATCGAACGGTTCAATCGCATATGTTTATAGTTTACATTCCGTTCAAACTTTCCAGAGCATATCTTAACAAAGGCAATACATGAACGGTGATTAGGATCCATATTGGCATGTATCTTGAATATGAATCCTGTAAAAGCCTGTTCGTCAGGTTTTACTTCACGCTCTATTGCCTCTACAGGACGTGGAGATGGTGCAATCTTTACAAAGCAATCCAACAGTTCTTTTACTCCGAAATTGTTGAGAGCCGATCCAAAGAATACAGGTGCAATTTGTCCTTTGAGGTATGTATCCATATCCAGTTCGGAATATACTCCGTCAATCAACTCGATGTCATCTCTCAGCTTTGCAGCCAAGGGTACTCCAATGTATGTTTCCAGCTCAGGGCTATTTATATCTTTAAATCCTATAGATTCCGTAACAGTCTGTTTACTTGGAGTATATAGGTCTAATTTTTCCTGATATATATTATAAACTCCTTTGAAACGTTGTCCGCTATCAATTGGCCAACTCAAAGGACGAACCCCGATTTGTAATTCGGCTTCCAGTTCGTCTAGTAATTCAAAAGGATCTCTACCTTCTCTATCCATCTTGTTGACGAATATCATGACAGGAGTATGGCGCATACGGCAGACCTCCATCAGCTTGCGTGTTTGTGCTTCAACCCCTTTGGCCGAATCGACAACAATGATCACACTGTCCACTGCAGTCAGGGTACGATAAGTGTCTTCGGCAAAATCCTGGTGACCGGGAGTATCGAGTATGTTGATCTTATAACCATCGTATTCGAATCCCATAACAGAGGTGGCAACAGAAATACCACGTTGCTTTTCTATCTCCATCCAGTCCGAGGTAGCAGTTTTCTTTATCTTATTTGACTTTACTGCTCCGGCAACATGTATTGCCCCTCCAAATAGTAATAACTTTTCAGTAAGGGTTGTTTTACCCGCATCGGGGTGACTTATAATAGCAAAAGTGCGTCTTTTTTGTATTTCTTTCTTAAGTTCGCTCATTGATTTTTCCGTAATAAGTTGCAAAAGTACTAAAAAAAGCGGATATAATATGCCTATCCCAGCAAGCAATAGAGAACTGTATGTTAGTTAAAAAAGTGACAAAATATAAATGTTTTGTTAAGTATTAGTAAACAATGATATAGCTAATAAAAAGTGACAAAAGTAACACCTTTTCGATCTGTTTTTATTGTCACCTTTTCTCTGTTACAAAAAGTGTCTGTATTTTATTTCTTTGTTACTATAACTGCCTTTATATAAGATAATTTTATAAAAATGATTTGTACAGAAGTTTGCTTGTCTAGTGTTATTTAGTGTTATCACTATTTTTTGTTTCTAAGCTATTGTTTACATTTGCTTTATCGATAATGAATTCATGTATGAAGTTCAGATTTAAATCCATAGCGATCGTTATTTTTAGTTTGTTAATTCTGGTTTGCTCTTATCAGGCTTATTGGTTGGTCAATTTCTATAACCAGCAATATGAGAAGTTAGAAACAGTAATAAACAATACGGCAGAAAGCAGCTCCTTCAAAGAGTTGGCAATCAGAATGTCTACCATATCAGCCAAGGATGCTGAAGAGGAAGAAGCAGAAAATGGTATTCCTGCTTCTGTAGAAACAAAGACTTATAACTCCGGCAAAGGTAAGACAACCATTAGTATGAGTTTCTCCAAAGAACGAGGAGGCGAAAAAAGTAGCTCTGATTCTATTTACGCAGACTTGCAAGAGGTAACGATACAAATCAAGAAAGGACTTTTGTCTGCTATTGGAGAAATAACCCCACTCGACTTAGTACGTTTGGATAGTATTATGAGTGCCGATTTGTCTGCACAAGGATTCGATATACCTCATGTTATCCAGTGTAGAACATCTATTGGAGATACCTTGGTGACTCAAATACCTAAAGGAACTTTCGATTTTAAGAATAGTAAGGAATATGTTTTAGAAGGTCTCAAAACCCAGATACATACTTATTATTTGTATATGGATAATCCTAAGTGGTATATCTTTAAAGGTATGTGGGGGTTGACCTCCGTTTCTGTATTGATGGTTATTTTACTAATTGTGACTTTTATATATTTGCTTAAAATCATATTAAGACAAAAAACAATAGATGAAATAAAAACAGACTTTGTAAATAATATGACACATGAGCTTAAAACGCCGATATCAGTTACTTACGCGGCTGTAGATTCCCTCCAGAACTTTGGTTTTGGCGATGACCCTATAAAAAGAAAAGAATATCTTGATATTTCACGTGAGCAGTTAATGTATCTGAATAGCCTTGTGGAACAGATACTAACGATGTCGGTAGAAGAGCGGAAAAACCTCAAACTGAATTTGGAAAATATAGAAGTGGGGAGCATATTTGAGAGTCAGAAAAATAAGTTTTTACTGAACACTGTAAAACCAACCTCATTTGTAATAGATATACAACCTGAAGGATTGAGTATTGAAGCCGATCGATTGCATTTTGGTAATGTAGTAAGTAATCTGATTGAAAACGCAATCAAATATTCCAACGATTCGGTAGAGATTCGGTTGTCGGCACGTAAGTCGGGAAATAAAATTGTTTTATCTGTATGTGATAACGGAATCGGTATTCCGGACGGGTCTTTGGATAAGATATTTGATAAGTTTTACCGTGTTCATACAGGTAATGTTCACGATGTTAAAGGATATGGCTTAGGGCTTTTTTATGTAAAGACGATTGTGGTTAAGCATGGCTGGAATATTAAAGCAAAAAGTGTGGAAGGTAAAGGTACTTGTTTCGAAATAATGATAGGATGAATAAGATAAATGTATTGTTAGTAGAGGACGAACCGGCCTTGTCTATGATCATTAAAGATACTTTAGAGAAAAAGGAGTTTGTTGTTGATATAGCAGTTAATGGAGAAAAAGGGCTCGAGCTTTTTCATCGGTTGAAGCCCGATATCGTCGTGGCAGACATAATGATGCCAAAGATGGATGGTTTCACAATGGCTCAACTGATACGTAAAAGTGACAAGAAAACCCCGATATTATTCTTAAGTGCTAAGTCTAGGACAGACGATGTAGTTCAGGGGTTTGAGATAGGAGGAAACGATTATTTGAAAAAGCCCTTCGGAATGGATGAGCTTATTGTGCGTATCAAGGCTTTGCTAAACAGAGCGCAAACGGAGATCCCTCAAGATAAAATATATGAGATAGGAAAATATACATTCGATCCCTTGATGCAGAAATTAGTTCACTCTCAACGTACTGAAATTCTCTCTCACCGTGAAGCTGCTATATTGGAACGTCTTTGTTCTAATCAGAATAATATCGTAGAGAATAAAGCTGTACTGATTGAGCTTTGGGGCGATGATAGTTTCTTTAATACACGCAGCCTGCATGTGTTTATCGTAAAGCTGCGTAAGAAGTTAGCTTTAGACCCTACAATTCAAATTATAAATATTCGGGGAATAGGCTATAAAATGATTTTCTGATTACACCGGCAGATAGTTTCTATTTCTCAAACTTCTCTTTTATGTCTTCGTATTTTTTTTCTCCTACATAACGCTCACGAGGAACAAAATGCGTGGAGAATATGCTCTTCGAGTCATCATAATCAACATAATTTATCCCTGCCAGATCGGATACAGAATAAATAAAGTCTGCTGACGAATAGACTCTGTTTTTGTCAAAGACAAGATCTTTTCTGAATTTTCTGTATGACGGCGATAGCCATACAAGAAAAGGGACTTCGCTCATCGTTGGTGATACTTTTTCATAAGCATGACCTGCAAAATCTCTGTAATCGTACATTTCCTCTCCGTGGTCGGATAAGTAGATCATGGCTGCATCCTGATGCTGTAATTTTTTTAGAGAACCGATAATGCTGTTTACTATATAGTCGTTATAGAGAACAGAGTTGTCGTAAGCATCTATTGCTTTTTTTGCTTTTTCGTCTCTGTATGGAGCATCTTTCACCAAGCCATCTTTTTGGTTGTTGAAGAATATGTATTCTTTAGGATATCTGAATTCATAGGCCATGTGGTTTCCTATGAGATGTATGATAATCAATTTATCTTTTTTGTCATTCTTCTCCAGTATTTTATTTAATATGGGAAGGACAATATCATCGTGTTGCCTGTAAGATGCCAGATTGTATCTTTTTTTCGCAAGCGATAGCAGTATGTCGTAGCTTGCCCGCATTTCGTCATTAAATCTCTGATTGCTTATAAGGTATGTTTCGTATCCCGCACGGTTGAATAATTCGTACATAGATGGTTTCTCTGTGAAGTATTCCGAATGATCTACTTCGTTCATCGATAATAAAGAACGAACCACCGGAATTGTATGCACATGTGGAGCTACTACATCATTATATACAACAAGGCTGTCTCCGTATTGTGACAACAAGGGGTTTGTATTTCTTGGATAGCCGTAGAGAGACATATGATTTTTGTTCAGTGATTCGCCAATCACCAGTACCATTATCTGAGGAATGGAATCTTTATGGTTGGTTTTTACTTCATAATCTAAGCTTTGACGTGCTTGTATCTCTTTTACCTCATGGGTTGTACGGATCTTATAGCTGATAAATGTTCTGTAGAAATTGATGAAATATACAGACCGTGATACCCTGCCTATGCCAACAATGGCTATTATTGTTATTATACTTAATATAAACAGCGTTTTATATTCTTTTATTTTGAGTTTTCTGAACGAACGCATTTTACAGATCATCACGATAGGTATCGCAGCATATACTACAACTCCGGCTATAACCCACATACTCAGATAATGCGCTATAAATTCTTTACTCTCTTCGGGATTAGTTTCGAATAGACTGGTCACACTGTTTTGCTCAAGCATAACGTGTGCAAACAGTAAGTAGGCCAGATAGATTGATCCAGGAATAATCGAGATAGCCAACATGATAGAGTATATGATCTTTTCAGATCTGGAACTGATAAATAGCGATAAGATCCAGATAGCAGCAAAGAATAAACCACAGACCAAGAAAACAGCAACTTTGTCTAAAAAAGTAAAATTTTGAGCTAAAGGGCACAGTATAGGCAGTAGGAGTAGGATATAAAATAAGAAAAAGAATTGCATTTTCTTTTTCTTTAATATGCTGTATATTTCGTTCATTGGTTACATCACAAGTGTTAATAATTTATCGTCAGTAAATCTGCCTTAGTTTAAATAATACGGATTTAGAGTCGACAAATATAGTATTTTATTCTTACTTTTGATATTGTTTAATATCACTCAAAACATAATTTTGCAGTATGAGTAAACGAACCACCAGAAAATCGAAGAATAAGGTTTCACGAAACAATTATCTATTAACCAAACCCGTATATCTTGGTGATAAGGATATACCGATGTCTATTGAACTCGTTCAATATGATACGACACGTCTGGAGGTTAGGAATATTCAATTGCAAGAATCTATTAAGGATAAGATAGATACAACGAAGGTAAATTGGATAAAGATAACAGGGATATCTGATGCTAATACTGTATACAGAATTTGTAAAGAGCTTGGACTACACGGTTTTGATATTAAGGACCTTCTGGGAAACAGACAAGTTGTAAAGGCTGTTGGGTATGAAAATATCTCATTTGTTCTGATGTCTCTCTTTTATCAGGTAAAAGATACTACAGATATTGACGATATGCAGATCGGGTTTATTCTTGGAAAGAACTTTGTAGTCAGTTTTCAGGAGGCAGCAATCCCTGTTTTTGATGATGTAAAAAGAAATATAGAAGAGAATAATGTTGTAGTGCGTCAGAAAGGAGCTGACTTCCTTCTATACATTTTGATGAGCGCCGTGAATCAGGCGAATGTGAATACCGTAATGGATATTGAAGACAGGCTGGCTGATGTAGAAGATCATTTGATAGAAGGCAAAGGGTCTATCGATATTCTGCGTTTGATGCACGAATGCCGGGTCGATTATATGCATATAAAGCGTACTATCACTTCTCTGCGCGAAGAATTTGTCAATCTCTTGCATAACACCAACAAATTGATAGAAGAAGAAAATATTGTTTATTATAATGATTTTGATGATCGTATGCGTTCTATCTTGGGCAACTTGGCATCTTTCCATGAGTCGCTGACTTCCCTTCTGGACTTGTATTATAATAACAATAACCTAAAGATGAATGATATTATAAAGCGATTGACGATAGTGTCTACCATATTTATACCAATGACATTTATGGTAGGTGTTTGGGGTATGAATTTCAAGCTGATGCCCGAAATGGATTGGAAATATGGTTATCTCGGAGCTTGGATAACTCTTATATTGATTGCGGTTCTTTCTTACCTTTGGATAAGAAGACAGAAATGGTTTTAAGAAAAATAAAGGAAATTAAGTATGAAAAAGAGTATTGTTAAGTTGTTCTTTATCTCGTTTCTAATGTGCTTTTCGGTACAGTCATTGCTCTCTGCACAGCTACAAGTCGTAAAACCAACAGAGGATATAAAATCATTGTTTGATAAAGGACTTTATCAAGAGGTGGTAGAACAATATGCCGCTCAGCCACGTAGCCTTTCGGCGGATAATCTTGCTTATGTAGCAGAGGCTTATTTTTACTTGGACGATCTGATCAATGCGTCGCGATATATAGACTTATCCGTGCAGAAAAGTGCAAAATGCGCCCGGGCTTATTATGTGAAAGGATTAGTTCAGAATGCAAATGGCAGTGCTGATGATGCAAAAGTTAGTTTTGAAAAGGCCATCGCTATTTCTCCTGATTTTGCAGATGCATACGTCGGATTAGGTGATGTATTTGTTGCAAAAGAAGATACAGATAAAGCTTTGGAAAACTATAAGAAGGCTACATCATTTAATCCTCCGTCTGAGAAAGCGTTCTACATGATAGGAGTAATATATGCAAGCCGAGACGATCTGTCTGATGCATTGAATGTATTTTATACTGCCAAAGATAAAATTAAGAAGGATGAGGAATTGTTGGTTACAGTTCTTTATAATATAGCACGGATAGAATATGATTTTGGTAGATATACCAAAGCTGCAGAAGCCTATGAGGAATTAGTCGGCTATCTTCCTGACGATTATTATTCGTATGAAAAGCTGGTTCAGTGTTATGTTAAGCTTGGGGAGTACAACAAGGCGGCTGCATCTAAGACTAAGCTATATAATGCATATAAAGAAGGCCAGTTGGCTTCGACTACCATCTCTGATAATTTTTGTATAGATCAGTTTAAAGTTGGTTCTTTTGATGTATATGCATATGAGCGTTATGAAGAGAGCTCATCTCAGCCTTTCGTTAAAAATATATTCTATGTGATGAATGACTCGGGAGAAGTGGACTCTTCTATTTTCGTTGAATATACACCATCTCTTGATAATCAGTCAGGAGGGGAATACAAAGTTTCTAAAATAAAAGGAGTAACACGTTATACTTACGGACGTGCTTTTTCCAAGGGCGTGGAATATACCTCTCTACGTTCATATATAGAGGATGCCATTTCGGGGAAAGAAGTTCCTGTAAGTTCTAACTAATTGCTTTTTCCAGAGCTTGCCAAAGGGTATCTTTCGGTAGAGGGGCAGTGACCTCGATCCGTTCTTTTGAAACAGGATGTAGGAAAGATACTTTACGTGCGTGAAGGCTGATGCCTCCATCAGGATTGGACCTGTCGAAGCCGTATTTCAGATCACCTTTTATGGGACATCCCATTTTAGACAGTTGTACACGTATCTGGTGGTGGCGGCCTGTTTCAAGGTCAACTTCAAGTAAATTATATCTGTCGGATCGTGCTATCAACTTATAGTGCAGTATGGCTAGCTTCGAATTTGGCTTTTCCACATCATAAGCATACGATTTGTTTTGCTTTTCATTTCTAACCAGATAGTTACTGAGCGTTCCTTCAGCTTCTTTCGGCATGTTTTTTACTATTGCCCAGTAGGTTTTGTCTATCTGTTTGTTTTTGAACATTTCATTCAAACGGCTAAGGGCTTTGCTTGTCTTCGCAAAGATAACAATGCCGCTTACCGGCCTGTCGAGACGGTGTGTTACCCCGCAAAATACATTTCCGGGTTTGTTGTATTTCTCCTTTAGATACTCTTTTACAATTTCTGAAAGTGGCTGATCTCCGGTTTTGTCTCCTTGTACAATCTCAGATACTGTTTTATTGATGATGATGATATGGTTGTCCTCGTATAATACAGTCATTTTTCTCGATGCCTTTGTTATATTTCGATCTAAATAAAGAAAGCTCAAAGGTAAGAACTTTTCATCGTTTTTGTATCTATTGTCATCTTTATCCCGTGCTGCTCTATTATGGTTCACTTAATTGGATTCTTCTCTCGTTGCTTTACGATTGGTTTATAAAGACTATTATTCTATAAATTTTCTATAATTATACATTCGATCTTGTCTGATTTGGTATAAAAATATATCTTTGTTGAATGATTGTTCAATTATGGTGTCAGAAGAATTAATATTAGAAAGAACATTTGAGCTGTTGCTCTTGAAAGGCTTTGATGCTGTGTCAATATCTGATATACAGCAAGCAACAGGTCTGTCCAGAGGTCTTCTGTATCATTATTACAAGAATAAAGAAGATCTGTTTATACAGGTTACTGAAAAGTATTTTATAAGAATATTTGATTTTGAAGTTCGACGCACGGCAGATTACACAGTTTTCGAATTTGTTGATTTTATGTGTAAGCGTTTTAAGAAGATCGCTAGAATAGTATCTGATATTGTTCGAGATGCATCTAAGAATACAAATGTGTCGATGTTGAATTATCATTTTCTTTTCTATCAAGTGATGCAACGTGATGCCATATTTAGAAATAAATATCAGGCTACAATCGAAAAAGAGAAAATCGGGTGGGAGAGTGCGCTGAGAAATAGTGTTTCGAGGAAAGAGATAAAGCAGGATACAGATATTGAAGTTTCGGCGATGCAATTGTTCACCCTGACTGATGGTATTTGGTTTCAAAGTATTTTCAGTACAGATGGAAATTCGATTGTTCAGAATCTGGAAAAGGCTTTATTACATTATATTTTTTTATTGAAGTAGTATTATTTTTTTAATATATTGAACGTTTGTTCAGTGAGTCTAAGTATTATGGGATGGATTTATTTATTATTAGCCAGTTTGTTTGAGGTTGGGTTTACATTTTGCATATCAAAAGCAAAAGAGGCAATTACTCCTCATTCATACTACTGGTATATTGGTTTTGGTATTTGTCTTGCTTTGGGTATGTATTTGTTGATAAAAGCCGTTCAAACAATACCAATGGGCACTGCTTACGCTATATTTACAGGCATTGGTGCAGTTGGTACTGTATTGTTAGGAATCTTGGTGTTTAAAGAGCCTTCTAGCTTTTGGCGGTTATTCTTTATTTTTACGCTTGTCTGTTCAATTATTGGATTGAAAGTAGTATCGAATTAAGACTGCTATTTTTCTTTTGAAGTAAAACGAATCAGCTTTCCTGCCTGAATACGCTTTGATATGAAAAATATCGACTATTTTTTTAAATATTTTTCAGCCGACTTTATTTAGTCTATAGATTCTGATAATGAGGCTGAAAAGCTCAATAATTAGGCTGGTTGCAGCTTGCAGGGCTCTATGAATTGTGAAAATATTATCAAATTAGTTCGTATAATTTTTGGAGAATATAAATTATGTACTATCTTTGCACACGCAAAACGGTTAAGGTGCCATAGCTCAGTTGGTAGAGCAAAGGACTGAAAATCCTTGTGTCCCCGGTTCGATTCCTGGTGGCACCACGTTAAAAAAAGCTGTAATTCATTGAATTACGGCTTTTTCGTTTAATATAACTTCCCTATCTTTTATATACGAAGATACACTGTTTTACATAGGTTGTGTAAACCGATGTGTAAACCATGAGTGCAACAATTGATGTGATTTGTTACAAATCTAAAGTGTTGAAAAACAATGAGAATCCTTTAATGCTAAGAGTAACGAAAGATCGAAAAAGGCGATATTTAAGCCTCGGAATTTCAATCAATCCAGAGTATTGGGATTTTACCAAAAACAAACCGAAACGGAACTGTCCCAATAAAGAGCAAATATTAACCCTCATTTCAGAGAGAACAAAAGAATACAGAGAGCAAATAATTGAATATAAAATTACAAATAAGGAGTTTACGGCTAAATCTCTAATTGAAAAGGTGCATAATCCAACAATTAAGAAAACAGTAAAAGAGGTGTTTGAAGACCAGATAGAGCGTTTGTTTAAGGAAAAACGACGTGGTTATGCTTTGTCTCATTTACAAGTCCTAAATTCGTTATTAGAGTATAATACGCACCTTGATATTTACTTTTCGGATATAGATGCTTCTTGGCTCAATAAATATGAAACTTGGCTAAAGAGTAATAATATATCAACAAATACAATAGGTATCCGATTTAGGACGTTACGAGCCGTTTACAATGTGGCTATTAAAGAGAATATAGCTAAAACGGAACATTATCCATTTAAGGAATATAATGTTTCTAAACTAAAGCAGGAAACTGTAAAGCGTTCTATTTCAAAAGGGAATATTATTTCTGTTATAAATTACCCTTATGATGGTAATAACATATATGAAATGCTTGCTATTGAATTATTTACATTCTCTTATTTAATGGCAGGGATAAACTTTGTTGATATGGCTTATTTAACCAGAGATAATATAATTGAGGATAGATTAATATACTTTCGAAGAAAGACAAATAAGTTGATAAAAACGCCATTACAGGCTAAAGCAATGGAGATTATCAATAAATATTCTAATTCCGAAAATCCTTATCTATTCCCGATTTTAAACAGTTTCCATAAAACAGAGCAACAAAAAGCAAATCGAGTTCATAAAGTAATTACTAAAGTAAATAAACGGTTAAAAGACATTGGTAAAGAATTGAACATACCAATTGACTTAACAACATATGTTGCAAGACACAAAAGAAAGTCTTATAGACTATTAATCAACAAATTGCGCATGTGCTATTTTTCAATAGGTAACGATCTAGAAACCAACTTGGTTCTTAGATATGCTTAATTCCCTTACTATTAAAGAGCGACTTAACTTAGCGTGAAAATACTAAATAATCCTTATATTGCCAATATTCTCAAATTTATTTATCTGATTTATTGTATTTATTAATTTCTTGCTATAAAATTTTATAGCTAATGATAATTCAAATTCAATACCCAAAAGAGCTTGTACGGAATATTTACCCTTGAATTAATAAAAATATATGAATAGGGGTTTGATGTCGTTTGATATAAATATAATAAATGTTTGCTAAACGAACTGGTAATTTCCAAAAATAGAGACAACTGTTCAATGTCTGTGTTATCACTGTATAATGTGTTTTTAGGATATTCCAATATTTCGGAGCATGATATTCCATTATTTCCAGGACAGGACAAAAAACTAAAATGGGAAATAGCAAAGATTAAATTATGAGATTTAGGTATGCTTAAAGTTGATTGTTAAAAATGACGGTAACTTCATGTTGGGTGTTTCTATCTTTGTGCAGTATAATGATAAAATCCAATTTGGATATCTAAAAACTAACATGGATAAAATTGTATTTTTTTTGTGTTAATATAAAAATAAATATCTACCTTTGCCAATAGCTTATTTTATAAGTGAATTTTTACAGTAATAAAATGAAGAAGGTTATATCAATATTTCTGTTGCTATTAATGCTGATCATTGGAGCTCATCCTGTGATAGCTATGCATTATTGTGCAGGAGAATTATATTCCTTTGGAGTTTTGGACAATGAAATAGAGAAGTCCTGCTGTGAAGATATGGAAATGCCACAACAGGATGACAATGCCTGCCATACTACTTCAAACACACAGGAGGATAACATAATGCCATCCCATGAAAATTGCTGTGACATTCAAAAGGTTGAACTCTCAACGGACGACTATCAGCATCAGGTTCAGCAATTTAACCTAAGCAATATATTGCCGTCATATGAAAATGTATGGTTGGCTCTTAATTTGCTTATACCAACAGAGAATGAGGGTGTAACTAAAACCAGTCAATACTTTCCGCCAGGAGGTTTTAGTTTACACAACATAGACCTTCTGACCTATATTTGCATCTACCGTATTTGATTTGATAAATCCGTGGCTACCCTGCCATTGGTTTGAATTTTGTGTATATCCAAAACCGGATGTACGTTAAATTGTTTAAATCTAAAAACAAAGATTTACAAATGTTTATCAAATCAAAGAACAATGAAACCATTTTATTTTCTGATTGGTATAGCTATGTCCACCGGCTATATCACAGGACGTCCCGTATATACTCATTATAATACGGAGACAGTTCCGATTGATTCAACAGTCTCTCAACCCTCATCCCCTCAATACACCCTTGTCAAACATCTGATAGAGGATAAATCTGCTATTATACTTGATGTTCGTACAGAACAAGAGTATAATGAAGGTCATATAAGAAATTCTATTAATATTCCGCTGGACAAATTAAATGATTCTGTTTTTTCCCTACAAAAGAAAGAAGCTATTGTTATAGTTTGCCGTAGTGGTAAAAGAAGTAAAGAAGCTAAAACATTTTTAACACATCAGGGGTTTATAAATGTATATGACGGAGGAAAATGGGAAAACCTTAATATATTATTGACGGATAAATAAAAATATTACTATGCTTAACAGAATCATCAAGTATTTTCTCGATAACAGAGTTATAACATTGTTACTACTTGTTATCATCATTGTTTGGGGACTATCTACAGCTCCATTCAACTGGCATGGTGGCGTATTGCCACGCGATCCTGTCCCTGTGGACGCTATTCCTGATATAGGAGAAAATCAGCAAATTGTAGCTACTGAATGGATGGGACGTTCACCAAAGGATATTCAGGAACAAATTACGTATCCGTTATCTACTTCACTGCTGGGAATACCCGGAGTGAAAACCATCCGTAGTACTTCTATGTTCGGTATGTCGTTTATATATATCATTTTTGACGACAACATCGAATTTTATTGGAGTCGTTCCAGAGTATTAGAAAAGCTGAACTCCCTACCTGCGGGAACATTACCAGAAGGGGTACAGCCCAGCTTGGGGCCAGATGCCACTGCTTTAGGACAAATATTCTGGTACACCCTTGAAGGACGTAACCCCGAAACAGGGGAGCCAACCGGCGGATGGAACCCAGATGAGTTACGAACTATTCAGGACTTTTATGCCAAATATTCGATTTCAGCAGCCGAAGGAGTATCCGAAGTAGCATCTATCGGCGGTTTTGTGAAAGAATATCAGGTAGAGATAAATCCTAATGCTATGCGTGCCTTTAATGTTTCCATCATGGATGTGATGAATGCCGTACAAAAGAGCAATCTGGACATAGGTGCGGAAACAGTGGAAATCAATAAGGCTGAATATCTTGTCAGGGGATTGGGGTATATAAAGAATGTTTCCGATCTGGAAGAAGCGGTTATTACTGTCCGCAATGGAGTACCCGTTAAAATTAAAGATGTCGCTTTTGTTAATCTGGGCCCGGCTACCCGTCGTGGAGGTCTGGATAAAGAAGGTGTCGAAGCAGTCGGTGGCGTTGTGGTTGCCCGTTACGGCTCAAACCCGATGCAGGTCATTGACAATGTAAAAGCTAAAATACAAGAAATGGAAGCAGGGCTTCCTCAGAAAACACTGGCGGATGGTACCGTGTCAAAAGTTACTGTTGTACCTTTCTATGACAGGTCTGGACTGATACAGGAAACTATCGGTACACTGGAAACAGCCCTTTCTCATGAGATACTGATCTGTATAATTGTAGTAATAGTATTAGTCTTCAACCTACGGGCATCGGTTGTGATTTCCTCCATGCTCCCTATAACGGTGCTGGCCACCTTTATCATCATGCGTTATACGGGTGTCGAAGCCAATATTGTCGCGCTGTCGGGTATTGCCATCGCTATCGGGGTCATGATTGATGTCGGAGTTGTCTTTGTCGAAAATATAATCCGGCATATGGAGATGCCCGAAAATGAAGGCATTTCCAAAGGGAAAGCCTTTACAAACCTGATACATAAAAGCGTCAGCGAAGTTTCAGGTGCTATCACGACAGCAATGCTTACTACCATTGTGAGCTTCCTGCCTGTCTTCGCCATGCAGGCGCAGGAGGGGAAATTATTCCATCCGTTAGCATTTACAAAAACTTTTGCATTGATATCGGCATTACTACTGGGACTAAGTCTGTTGCCGACACTGGCTTATTATGTATTTTCCATTAAAGTGACTTCTGCCCAGGTACGAAAAATTACTAATATTGTCCTGATAGCTGGAGGTATCCTGTTGTTTGTCTTTACGGGAGTATTGGCAGCCCTGGCTCTCACTTTATTTGGACTGAATAACTTCCTTGCTTACCGATGGACGAATAAGAAGATACCTACTTATATCAATATTGGCATTGCAATTCTGGTAGCTGTCTATTATTTAACAATCGAGTGGCTACCTATCGGCCCGCAGGAAGGATTCTTTTTAAACTTAATATTCGTCCTTGTAGCGATAAGTATAATCTTAGCCTTACTATGGATATTGGTAATTTATTACGAACGCATATTACGTTGGTGCTTGGCACATCGATGGAAGTTTATGCTTATACCATTAGTTACCGTATTCTTCGGTATTATGATATGGTTGGGATTTGATACAACATTCGGTTTTGTGGCTAAAGGTTTTGAAACTGTGGGCTGGAAGAGTTTTAGACAAACTGCTTTCTGGCAGGCTTCAAGTGAACGTTTCCCCGGTATTGGTGAAGAGTTTATGCCAAGTCTGAATGAAGGCTCGTTCCTTTTGATGCCAACGAGTATGCCTCATACGGGTATAGAGCAGAATTTACAATTTATTGAAACACTGGATAAACGCATTTCCAATATTCCCGAAGTGGATCTAACCGTAGGTAAGTGGGGACGTGTCAATTCGGCACTCGACCCTGCTCCAACCCAAATGTTTGAAAACACAATTAACTATCGTAGTGAATATATTCTGGACGAAAATGGACACAGGCAACGATTTAAAGTAAACCGTAATGGTGAGTTCCTTTTAAAAGGTGGAGGCGCTTATAATCCGAAAGATGGTTTTCGCCTGTTACCTGCCGATAGTCTTATCACGGACAGCAAGGGCGATTATTTTCGTCAGTGGCGTCCCCATATCAAAAAAACGGATGATATATGGCAGGAAATCGTAAATGTTTCTCACATGCCGGGACTTACATCCTCGCCTAAACTACAACCGATAGAAGCCCGATTGGTGATGCTTTCGACAGGTATGCGCGCACCGATGGGATTGAAAGTATCAGGGCCCGATCTGGAATCCATTGAGCAAGGAGGAAAAGCATTGGAAGCAGCCTTGAAAGATATTCCGTCTATACTTTCATCTACTGTGTTCTATGACCGTGCCGTCGGAGCACCCTATATTGAAATAAAATTAAACCGTCAGAATATGGCACGTTATGGCATTACCGTGGCTGATTTACAAGATGTAATCAGTGCAGCAGTGGGAGGAATGCCTTTGACCACAACTGTAGAAGGACGTGAACGCTTTCCTGTGCGTTTAAGGTATCCGAGGGAATTGAGGGATAACCCCGAAGAACTGGCTAAACTGATTGTGCCAACAGCAACCGGAGCTCAGATTCCTTTAAAGGAAGTAGCAGATATAGAATATACCAAGGGAGCGCAAATGATCCAGAGTGAAAACACCTTTCTATTAGGCTATGTAATCTTTGACAAAGTAGCCGGAAAAGCCGAAGTAGATGTTGTTAAAGAAGCTGACAAGATACTTAAAGATAAAATAGCGTCCGGACAGTTAGAATTGCCCAAAGGTGTATCTTATAAGTTTGCTGGAAATTATGAACAACAGAAAAGGGCTGCTAACCGACTATTGGTTGTTATACCATTAAGTTTGCTGGCTATCTTGTTGATATTGTATTTTCAGTTTAAGACTGTTACAGCATCATTGATCCACTTTTCCGGGGTAATCGTAGCCTTTGCCGGAGGATTTATCCTGTTGTGGCTTTATGGAGAGCCTTGGTTTATGAACTTCTCTATTGGGGATATGAATATGCGCGACCTGTTCCAAATGCATCAGATAAACCTGAGTATTGCTGTTTGGGTAGGATTTATAGCTTTATTCGGCATCGCTACCAATGATGGGGTGCTGATGGGTACATATATCCATGATACTTTCCTCGAACGCGACCCACATACCAAAGATGAAATCAGAGAGGCTGTAGTTCACGCCGGATTAAGGCGTGTACGCCCTGCCGCTATGACTACGGCAACCGCACTCATCGCATTACTTCCCGTATTGACATCGACAGGTAAGGGAGCGGACATTATGGTTCCGATGGCCATTCCTACTTTCGGAGGGATGCTTATCCAGTCGATGACCATGTTCGTAGTTCCGGTGTTTCAATGCTGGTGGCGTGAATCGGCGATAAAGAAACACGGTAAGATTAAAGAATAAAACAAATCGTATTATGACAACAATAAGAATCAAATATTTAACAATGCTGTTGTTGATGATAATGGGCACCGGTTCAGTTTCAGCACAAACCGCTGATTCACTCAGCCATTACCTCAAAATAGCTGCCTTTAATAACCCCGGAGTTAAAGCGGATTTTATGGTTTATAAGGCATCTCTGCAAAAAATACCACAAGCAGGAGCTTATGCAGATCCCGAACTTGAAATGGGCTTTTTCCTTGAACCGATGGATATTATCGGAGGGAAACAGGTTGCCGAGTTCAAACTGATGCAGATGTTCCCTTGGTTTGGTACAAAGAAAGCGGCACAGACCGAAGCCACCCACATGGCAAAAATGTCGTTTGAGAAATTCCGTGAAACAAGGGATAACCTTTATCTGGAAGTTTATACCCAATGGTATCTACTTTGCAGCTTACAACAAAAACTGATGAACAACAGGGATAACAAAGCCCTGCTGACTCAATTGGAACAACTGGCGTTACGTAAGTTTTCATCGCCATCAGCAGGTTCAGGTTCAGGATATTCAATTTCATCCCCGCCCCCACCAACCAGTACGCCTCCGGCAGGAGGAAGTGGTATGTCATCCATGTCCTCAATGGGAAGTAGTGGTGGCTCTCAGCCAACTGCTCAAAATGCAGGTATGTCTTCGATGGGCAGCTCCGGTGGTGGTATGACATCAGGCATGAGTGGTACAGCTTCCGGCGGTATGTCTGATGTGCTGCGTATCCAGTTGGAAATAGCTGAATTGGATAATAATATAGAGAGCATTCTTTCGGAAATAAAAGCGGAAAAAGCAAAGTTCAACGCTTTACTGAACCGCTCCGCTCTCAGCGAAATACAGATACCCGAAACCTTTGAGCAACTTCCATTCCTATTCGATCCCGAAACTGCTATGACAAAGATCAACGATCAGAACCCTATGTTGAACATGATTACCGAAGAAGGGCTTGCTTACAAAGCTAAAGCAGAAATGGATAAAAAGATGAGTTATCCGATGTTCGGTATAGGTGTGCAATATATGCTTAATAAGAAAACAAGCGATCCGATGTTCGGAATGGGCGATATGAACGGAAAGGATATGATTATGCCAATGGTTTCCGTTAGTATCCCCCTCTATCGTAACAAGTACAAGGCTCAACAGCGCGAAAGTAAATTCTGGTGGCAAGCCAGTAAAGAGAAATATACCAATACGTACAATGTACTGGAGTCGGAATTGTATAAGACAAAACACCTGCTGGATGATGCTTCCCGTAAAATTTCGCTATATAAAAAACAGTCAGACCTTGCTGAAACAACCTATAATTTGGTCGTACAGGAGTTTGTTGTTGGAAAAAGCGATCTAACCAATGTTATACAGGTTCAACGGCAACTGTTGGATTATCAACTCAAAAAAGCCGAGGCAGTCGCAAGTTACAATACAATGGTGGCATCTATTCAAAAACTGATTTCATTTAAGGATACTGAACAAAACGTAAACAGCATATATTATGGAAACGAATAAATTAAAAAAGATTATTAATAATAATTATATCAAGTACGGATTGATACTCATTGCCGGGCTGTTTATCGGCTGGCTGATATTCGGAGCTTCATCCAATAATCAGAATGAATCATCTGAGCATGTTCACGAAGAGGGTGCGGTACAAATTTGGACTTGTGCCATGCACCCTCAGATAAGACAAAACAAACCGGGTAAATGCCCTATTTGCGGTATGGATCTGATACCGTTGAAAACATCCGGTAGCGGAGACGAAGCTGTTGACCCGAGTGCGATTCAACTGTCTAAGGAAGCTGTGGCACTGGCTAATATACAAACAACCGTTATCAGCCGCCAAAATCCAATAAAAGATGTTCAGTTGTATGGTACAATACAAGCTGATGAACGATTGTCTCAATCACAAACATCCCATGTTAGTGGGCGGATTGAAAAACTCTTTATCAACTTCACAGGAGAGAGTGTTAGGCAAGGACAAACGATTGCTACAATTTATTCCCCTGAATTATTAAGTGCGCAGCAGGAATTATTGGAAGCAGCTAAAATGCAATCGGTACAACCTGCCTTAATTCAGGCGGCACGGGAAAAACTGCGCCTGTGGAAATTGACAGATGAACAGATCGCGAGGATAGAGCAATCAGGAAATGTGTCTGCATTGGTAGAAATAAAAGCCAATACCGGCGGTATTGTAGTCAGCAAAAAAGTGAATCAGGGAGATTATATTAATCAGGGAAGTGTACTTTTTGATATTGCTAACCTGTCACAGGTATGGGCTATGTTTGATGCCTATGAAGTAGATCTGCCTTTCCTTAAAGTCGGGGATAAAATTGATTTCACGTTGCAGGCTGTGCCCGGCAAAACATTTTCAGGTCGAATATCCTTTATTGATCCGATATTGGATAGAACGACCCGTACAGCTAAAATTCGGGTAGAAACAGCCAACTCCGGCATGCAATTAAAGCCGGAGATGTATGCTAATGCCATTATCAAAGCTCCGTTGAAACAATTCAACAATGAAATTGTCATACCAAAATCATCTGTGCTCTGGACAGGGAAACGTTCGATTGTCTATGTGAAGCAACCGAATACACAATCTCCGGCATTTATGTTACATGAAATTGAACTCGGACCGTCACTTGGCGATTCGTATGTAGTGCTTTCGGGTGTGAATGAAGGAGATGAGATTGTGACCAACGGAGCCTTTACCATTGATGCCAGTGCGCAACTCGAAGGAAAACGTAGTATGATGAATGCTGAAGCATCCCGTCCCGTAACAGGGCACGAAGGTCATAATATGTCGGGAAGCTCATCAGGTACAAACCAATCCGAAACATCAACCGGGCATGAAGGACACGATATGTCCTCCATGCAGGGAGATTCAAAACAAAGCATGACTGCCAAAACTGAACATGCTATGATAAATGTGCAGGGACTCTGTGAAATATGCAAAGAACGTATCGAGAAAGCTGCTAAAGGTGTTAGCGGAGTAACATCGGCTTCGTGGGATCAGAAGTCTAAACAACTGCATTTAAACTTTGATCCGGCAAAAACCAATGTGGATGCTATAAGTAAAGCAGTAGCCAAAGTTGGGCATGATACAGACAAGTACAAAGCAGACAAAGCTGTTTATGATGCACTACCGGACTGTTGCAAATACAAGAAATAAACATAACAACCTAAAAAAGGAATATTCACCATTAAAAAATAGAATAAAATGAAGAAGTATATTTTAGTCATCGTATTGGGATTAGGCATCCTGTCTTTTAGTGCCTGTAACTCAAAAAGCGCACCAAGTGACGATACATCCAAAACGGAACCGACAACCCAGTCAGCCCCAGAACATCATCAGGATGAACATGCCATGTTGGGTGTACAAGGACTTTGCGAATTGTGTAAAGAGCGGATAGAAACTGCTGCAAAAGGTGTGGAAGGGGTATCTTCGGCTATGTGGGATATAGAAAAGAAGGAACTACATCTGAACTTCAATCCACATCAGACTAATCTGGATGCAATCAGCAAGGCTATTGCCAAAGCAGGACATGATACGGATAAGGATAAAGCTGATCAGGCAGCATATGATGCATTGCCCGATTGCTGCAAATACAGAAAATAAGAGAAATACGAATAATTAATCAATCAAAATAAAAAAATAAATGAAAAAGATAGTTTTATTTTTAACAGTGATAATATTCTTATCAGCAAACAGCCTGACTGCTAACAATCAGGATAGCCTACAAAAAAAAGATACCATACATGCCAGACATCATCAAAAAGAAAAAAGTGAAATGAAAGAATCTCATGCGATGCTCAAAGTGGAAGGTAAGTGCGATATGTGTAAAAAACGAATTGAGACAGCCGCATTAAATGTGGAAGGTGTGTCTTCGGCTATTTGGGATAAAAAGACGAAAGAATTACATCTTAACTTTGACGAAAAGAAAACATCTATCGAGGCAATAAGTAAGGCCGTTGCCAAAGTGGGACATGATACAGAAAAGGACAAAACAGATAAAAAAACGTATAATGCCCTACCCGGCTGTTGCAAATACAGGTAATTCTGTTAGAAATAATTTAAACGGTGAATAAATGACCGGGATAAGTGAGTATTATATTTAAAGGGAATGCTCAATTAGAGCATTCCTCTTATAAAAAGAAGCCAAACATGGAACATACATATATTATAAACGGTATGACTTGTAATCATTTCCGTTCAAGTGTGGAAAAAGCACTGAATGCTATTGAAGGCATTCATGCAACTGTTACTCTTGATCCTCCTATAGCCATCATCAGTATGGATAAACATATATCTACGGAAGTATTGCAGGATGCCTTATCGAAAATTGGCAATTATACTATAGAAATGGCTCAAAATGCTCAAAACGTGTCGCATAATAATCATCAGGATCATACAGAAATGAACAGTATGCACAAAGGACATGACCATAGTGGGCATGGACATCAGAATCACGATCATGCGGGAGGACATATGGCTCATATGGGAAATCTTAAACAGAAATTTTGGATTTCCCTTATCGTAGCAATACCGATTATTCTGTTATCCCCTATGATGGGAATGAAACTACCTTTTAGCCTTTCGTTTGAGGGCTCATATTGGGTAGTACTGTTCTTAGCTTCGTTTCTATATTTTTACGGTGGATGGCCGTTCCTCACTGGAGCTGTAAGTGAACTAAAAGCAAAAAATCCGGCTATGATGACATTGATTTCAATGGGTATCACTGTTTCTTACATATACAGTGTGTACGCCTTTGTTACCAATTACATCCTGCAAGTGCCGGGTCACCGAATGGATTTCTTTTGGGAATTGGCGACACTAATTGTTATTATGTTGCTCGGTCATTGGATAGAAATGAAGGCTGTGGGTAATGCAGGAAACGCATTGCAGAAAATGGCTGAATTGTTGCCTGGAAGTGCACATCTGGTACAACCTGACGGAAGTATTAATGATGTCCCTCTTCAACAAATACAGGAAGGGCAGCATGTAATGGTAAAGGCGGGGGAAAAAGTGCCTGCTGACGGGAAAGTTATATCCGGTGAAACATCTGTTAATGAATCAATGGTAACCGGGGAAGCCAAAGCCATAAAGAAAAGCGAGGGAGCAATCGTAATAGGTGGCTCGGTCAATGGCTCGGGATCAATAGTAGTAGAAGTGACAGGAACAGGTGAATCAGGTTACCTAGCACAAGTGATGAAATTGGTAGGACAAGCCCAACAAGAAAAATCACGAGCGGAATCCATTTCCGATAAAGTAGCCAAAGCACTCTTTTATATAGCATTGATAGTAGGTATCATTGCATTTATCGTTTGGTATATTATCGACAAAGATATTAATATCGCATTGGAAAGGATGGTAACTGTCTTTATCATTGCCTGTCCACACGCTTTAGGCTTGGCTATCCCCCTTGTAGTAGCTCGCTCTACATCTTTAGGTGCAACACATGGTTTACTAATCCGTAACCGCAACGCATTGGAGAAAGCAAAGGATATATCCGTTGTAACCATGGATAAAACAGGCACACTTACTGAAGGTAATTTCCGTGTTTCCGTTGTTAAAAGTCTTTCGGATAGATGGAGTGATGCTGATATACTAAAAACAATGGCAGCAATGGAAGTACATTCCAATCATCCATTAGCAGTAGGTATATTGGATAAAGCCAAAGAAGATAAATTGGAGATACCAAAGGCCGAAAATGTTGCTCTTATAAGTGGAACAGGCTTATCGGGTACTGTAAGTGGACAGGATGCAAAAATTGTTACTGCTGCATATCTGGATAAAAATGCAGTGTCATATGATAAATCCTTGTTTAATGACTTGGCAGAAAAAGGCAATTCCATAAGTTACCTTTTAATAAATGATGATGTAGCAGGCTTAATAGCACAAGGAGATCAAATTAAACCAGAAGCCAAACAGACAGTAAAAAAACTTCAAAATGAAAAAATTACTCCGGTCATGTTAACAGGAGACAATGAAGCCTCAGCAAAGTCTGTTGGTGGACAGTTGGGAATCAGCGATGTATATGCCTCTCTTTTACCCGAAAATAAAGAGAAGGTCATAACAGAATACCAGCATAAGGGAAAAAACGTTATGATGGTGGGTGACGGAGTGAATGATGCCCCGGCATTGGCACGTGCAGATATCGGTGTGGCAATCGGTGCCGGAACAGATGTGGCGATAGATTCAGCAGACGTGGTATTGGTAAAAAGTAATCCATATGATATCATCCATTTTCTTTCACTTGCAAAAAACACAACAAAAAAAATGGTGCAAAATCTATGGTGGGGGGCAGGGTATAACATTATCGCTATACCATTGGCAGCAGGAATTCTCGCTCCTGTAGGTATTATATTGAGTCCTGCCGTAGGGGCTGTACTAATGTCCGTCAGTACAGTAATAGTTGCAATAAATGCGTTGATGTTACGAATGAAATAAAATCCATTTATTCATACCTGATGGAAATATTAATTGTTTTTATTTGATTCTGTTAAGTGTCACACCGGCATATGAAATAACCTGATAAGTTGTAGTATATATGTCGGTGTGTTTTACCATCATTTTGATGAATTTCCATTGAAGAAACTGAACCAATAATAAGACTATTAAGCGATTGTCTGAATAAAATGAGAAATTGTTTTCTTTCTTTAAACTCTAATGATATTTTTAATGAAAATGTTTTTTTAAAGAAATTAAACTTGAGATATTAGATTTCGTGCTCTATTGTAGTTCAATTAGTAACTGATGTTACGCAGGGAAACATTATACCTGTATCTCAGGCCTCACAAAGCACATTGTGTATCTAACGATGGGAAACTAAGATGCCCCTGAGGTATCCATATCGCATGTTCTCTCTTTTTTGCGTAACATCAGTTAGTAATAGAATTCTGTTTTACTGTTTGGTCTAAAAAGATGCATATTTATGATTCGATTTACCTCCCATCTAAAAAAAGAAATTGATATAAAGATTGAACAAATAGAATGTTCTGAAATGAGTATGATTACGAAGTCTTTGGATGCTTCCCGCGTACTTGCCAAAGCATTCAACCAATTAAAAGCATTTATTTTATCATACGATTTTAAAGATGAGGAAGAGGAAATTTATTTTTTCAAAGAAACTAAACCTAGATTATGCTCCCGTTTAATATTCTATCGTAAAGTCTATAATATTGAGATGAATCGCCCCATAGGTATAAATAAACAACGGGAATACTTCTGTGATTTATTGAATGATATAAACAAATATAATGGTAAAAGGCTTGATTTTATCCGTTATTACCGATCAGACTCTTCTCATTTAGACGCTATTTATTTTCTGCGGGATAAAACAGACGTGGAGCAATATCTCGAAACATTTTATTATGAATTTGATCCCCAATTTTCGACTAACTGCGATTTTAAGGTAGCGAAGATTTTAGCAAATGATATGCTTACTGTCTATTTGATGCACGAAGTGGAGTTGTTGGATGATAACGGTATGAAGAGTTGTTCTTTTGGCTTTCCTGCGACTAAAAAGACTTGGATGGGTAGTAAAGCCGAGTTACAGGAGCAAATATTTTCATGGGATAGTGCCGGAATGTTTGGAGACCTACCGTTGACACAACTTTACGATTATATCCAAAATGTATTTAATATCCAGTTAGATAGCAATCTTTCGCGAACTCTTGGTGATTTGAAAATACGGAATACCCCTACACCATTTCTTGACAAGTTAAAAGATGCCCTATTGCGGCGTATGGGTAGAAAAGAATAATACCGAGGTCGGTATGTATGCTTAAACACGCATTATACCGATCTTTTCTGTATTTTCTATTTCTCTTTTTCGGAGAAAATTTACTTATATTCGATTATATATAAGCTACTTACAGAAATATTCAAAAAGAGTAGTACCGACCTCGTTATCAAGTATCAAAAAACGCTCGAACTTTGCATCAAACCAATAAGTTACGAGCATGAAAGTAATAAGTATAGAATCGGAAGCCTATAAAAGTCTACTACAAAAAATTGACCGGATTCATTCTTTTGTACAAAAACAAGAAAAAGAAAATACTATCCTACAACAATCTGATCCATCAGAGGTTTGGCTGAGTGATCAAGATGCTGCTACCATATTACGGGTAAGTAGACGCACTATGCAGCGGTTACGCAGTAACGGAGAAATAACCTATTCAATCAGGGGAGGTAGAGTATGGTATCTGTTGGCAGAAGTGAAACGTCTATTACCGGGACTTGTGGTAAACAACAATAAGAAAGGAGGCAAACCATGAGCGAGAACGAAGGTATAAAAGATTTCATGCAAAAGTGGTTTGAGCAATTCATGGGACGCTTTGACCGATTGGATAAATTTATGGATATAATGAGCGGACGACATAACGTGCTAAACGGCGAACGTCTTTTGGATAATCAAGACTTGTGCCAAATGCTGAACGTAAGTAAACGGACATTGCAGCGTTACCGTTCGGCTGGCGAACTGACCTACATAACCATTCATCACAAGATATTTTATACAGAGAAAAACGTAGAGAAATTTATTCGTGATCATTTCAGAGATAACACTGATGAAGAAATGGTAGAAAAAGAATAAAAAACGACCGCAGAAATTCTACAGTCGTCTTCATTTAGAGTTTCATACCTCTTCTCTCTTCCTTTGGTGGAGAACTACCCACCGATGCAATCACGAACCTGTCTCCCATAACTTCTTTCACTCCCTGCAAAGTATTCGGCATAGGGCCACCTTGATTCACTGTCGATTCTGGACTATTCTGAGCTTGAACCTGATTCTTTTCAGAAACATTTTCTTGTCCCTCACTTTGCTCGATAGGCTTCAGTGACAACTCTATCCTACGCTCCAAAGCAGTGAGTTCCGTTTTCAAGTCTTTGAGGTCATTCTCTTTCGCCCAGATGCCTTCCACGACCTGTCTGAGAACGGGTACATCCTGCATCCGCTTATCGGTGTCCGTTTGATACTTCTCCAATAGTTTAGGCATACTGTCAAGTGCATTCAGAAAGTTAAGCGAGGCGGTTTTTGGATCTGCCGCCAAACTTCCATAATTATAGTTATAAAGTATCTGCCCCTCGCCACGTATGAAAAATCGGTTTTGTATCAAGTCAAAACCATCTTTATTCGTAGTTTCGGATTTTACCAATAGATCAAAACCATACAACGAGCCGATTTTCTCGTGTGCCCCGTGTGTACGTGCCTTATCCGATATCTCGTTCAATTTCTTGCCGATAGCAACCGGATCGGCAGCTTGAAACCCATCCAATTTTACAGGATTGAGCCGTGTGCCATCGGGAGCAACCTGCACCCTACTATTAAAGGCTTCCACATCTTTGGAGATGCGATCAATATATCCTTTATTGGATTCAACCGTCTGCATGATATTCTCCAACTTGTATCGGCTCACTGATTTGCCACGAGTGAAAGCCTGCTTTTCACTGTCCAAAGCAGCAATCTTCTTCTCAATCCTTGCTTTTTCCAATAATTCGGTGTTACCTGACAGGATAGCTACATATTCAGAAAAATTCATACCGCTTTTCTCATCCATACTACCCTCGTCAATGGTTCGAGTACCCAAATTATTATTTTTAAGCTGTTTGATAAATAACTGCTTGTTGTGCAGTAAACCAAATTTGTACGCATCGAGTGATTTTTCTACGGCATATATTTTTACATCTACCTTATTATCAGCATAGAGTTTCGCTATTTCATTCCCTTTTCTTATAGCCCGTCCGTCGCGTTGCTCCAGATCTGACGGACGCCACGGTGCGTCAAGATGATGAATAGCCACCGCCCGCTTCTGAGCGTTTACGCCTGTTCCCAACATCTCGGTAGAGCCAAATAGTACACGGATTTTACCTTCATTCATATCCTTTATCATAGCTTTTCGTGCCCTCTCGCTGGTGGCTTCCTGAATAAATCTGACCTCGGATGCAGGGATGCCGTAATCTTCCACCAACTTACGTTTGATTTCGGTATAGGGACTCCATTGCCCCGGTTTGTAGGTTCCCAAATCCGAGAAAACGAACTGTGTTCCTTTCTGGGCATTGTACTTTTGATAATAGTCCGCTATCGAAGCGGCACAATGGCTGGCTTTGTTATCTATATGATCGCCATACTTATCGGGATCTATCATCCGCATATCAAGAGACATCTTTCGGGCATAGTCGGTTGCTATCAGCATCTTTGCTTTTTCTTCCCGTTCCGATAATGGTGCACGTCCCAAAAGAGTGGCATTGCCCGTTTTGGCGAACTCCATCAGCTTACCGATAAATTCCTGCTGGTCGGGTGTGGGTGGTATATTGTGCAGAATTTCGTTCTTTTCGGGACGATTAATACCAATATCCTGTGCGGTACGGTAATCGGTAATTTCGGAATAGAAAGAAGCCAGTTCCGGCACTTTGATAAAATAGCGGAAACGTTCTTTCTGCACGATCTGGTTGGTAACCGAAAACTCGTAATCTTTGGTTTTCTTGGCAAAGATAGCTGCCCAAGCATCGAAGGTATTGATGCCTTGTCTTTCCAATTCCCTGGGACGCAAATATTTGAATAACAGATATAATTCGGTCAATGAATTGGAGATCGTTGTTCCCGACGAATAAGTAGCCCCTAAATCCTTGCCTGTACGTTCCTGTATGGTACGCAAGGCAAAAAGCATATTGAGTGCCCTTTGTGAACCTTCGGTATTCCCCAAGCCTGCCACACGGTCATGACGGGTGGTAAAAGTCAGATTTTTAAATTTGTGAGATTCATCTACAAACAAGTGGTCTATACCGATCATCCGAAAATCAGACATATTATCCTTGCGATTCTCGATCTGGTGGGCTACCCCTTCCAATTTAGCTTCAAGATTGCTTTTGCGTTTCTCACAACCTTTGAGCATCCCTCTTGATACCTCTTTACCCTGTGAACGCAATACTTCAAGATTTTCCTCCACGCTATCGAGTTCTGCCTGCAAGATGTCCCGCTGTATCTCCGGGGATTGTGGTATCATCCCGAACTGTTCGTGTGTTAAAATAACAGCATCCCAATTGTTGTTTTTCATTTCATTAAAAATACGATTGCGGTTCTGCGGTGTAAAATCCTCCTTGCCTGGATAAAGTACCTTTGCATCAGGGTATGCCGTACAAAAGGTCTGGGCGATTTCATGGACATTGGCTTTCAGTCCTGTGATAAGGGGTTTATTCACTAATCCGAGCCGTTTCATCTCCATTGCTCCACAACACATAATCAGCGTTTTGCCACCTCCCACTTCATGGTCGATTATACCACCACCGTTCAATTTAAGCATCCAGATGGCATCTTTCTGGCTCTTGTATAAGTCGGGAATACCCAAGCCTTTTAGATCGAGTCCGGGAAAAGTCTGATGTGAACCGTCATATTCGGGACGTACAAAACAATTGAACTTACGGTTATAAAGGTCGGTAAGTCGGTCTTTAAATTCGGGAGTCTGCTCTCTGAGCCATTCCGAAAAGCCGTTACGCATCTCATCTATTTTGGTATTGGCAAGCTGAATCGCTTCTCCGTCCCGTACCTTTGTCTCCTTGCCATTGACTCTGACCGTTTTGGTAATATCGGGAGTCGTGTCGTGCAAGGCATGACGCATCAGGGCAATACCATCAAAGGTGCGACTTTCTCCTTTGACAGCATACTGATCACTGATCTTAGCATTTTTAGTATTGGAATTTATGCTAAACTCATCTCGGCTCTGTGCATAATGGATATTGACGTCCGTTTCAAAGAGGTGTAAAGCAAAAGCGGCATAGATACCCGTAGGTATCCAGCGTTCACCGAAATTGAAATCCAGATCGTCGAAGGCTATCGGTTTGGGTATGGCTTCCTGTAAAACAGTCAGAGATTCTTTGGCTGTTTTATGTTCGGGATTGCGGTCAATAAAATTCTGTACCTCATCTGCTTTTGAGATAACATTGCCCGATATAAACTTATCTGCTACCTCATAGTCACCAACAAGAGGATTGAAATAGATTTTACCTTTTAGTTCGTCAAGTATTCCCTCTTGCGTATTATTGGTTAGAGAGACCATGTAGTCCAAATTGACTGCACCGTATTTATTGAGACTGGAAACCAATGCTTCGTATGCATTATCTACTTTGGAAATCTCATTGGGATTGAAAGCTACGGGATGTTCAAAGATATCAGCCTTCATCGCTTTGCCCTCTCGGTAACGTTCCAACGAAAGTATTTCCCGTCCTGCGACATCCATCTTGATAAGTTCGAGGTTTCTCGCATCGTTCAGGTTTCCGAATTTTTGTGTAAAATCATCATACAAGCGATTGAGCATCTGCCGTAATGCGGGATTCTCTTTCAGTGTATCGGCTTCGTTGTTGTACAGATGGTTGTAAGTATCGCGTATCTCGATATAAAGTGATGCCTGTTTTTGTTGATTCGGTGGCAATTCCAACGGATGAAACATAGGTTGATGTCCGTCCATATCCCGCAGGTAGCCGATGCGATTATCTACATCAGTGACTAATGAGCCATCCTTATAATATTTTGGCAATCCGGTTTCGGGTATTGGCATCGGAATAGGCTTTAATCGTTCTGCCTTTTCCTTTTCCAAACGTCCCGCACGTTGTTCGGGTGTTTCTGTTGGTGTACTTGCTGTCGGACTTTTAGCTTGTACCTCCTTTTGCTGGCTGGCTTTAGGCTGTGGTATGGGCATACGGCGACGGGAACGCTTGGGCTGTTTAATCTGTGAACGTTCTTCGGCTGAAAATCCAAACAAGTCGTACAAGGTAACAATCGGCTGTTGCTGCATATCAGGCGGCGGTACTTCCTTTTGTTCTATTACTTCTCCAGTATTCGTATTTACAAACAATCCGCTGGCTTCATCCTTGATGATTGTATCTTTTTTTTCTATTGTTGGTATAGCCTTCGTCTTTTCCTTTGGTGTGGCAATGCGTGGTTCTACAACTGCTTTTCTCCCCTGTTCGGACAGTTCCGCCCATGCTTTGCGGTTTCTGGCTTCTCCAAAAGGATGGAAAAGGACTAAATCTTCTTCAATAGGTTCGTAAGCCGATTTGGGACTTAATTCCACCATATCCGAAACGGATATTTCCTGTATGCCTTTTGGCTCTTGAATTTGTTTTGTTGTTTCGGATTGTTGTACTGTCGACTGTGTCAGAAAATCCTCCACTTCTTGCCAAAATGGACTAAGGTCATCGGGAAGGCGAGTTTCATCTAAATTGGGTGTTTGTCTTATTTCCGCAGTGGGAGCTACCTGTAATTGCAATTGTTCTACTGTACTCTGTGCATGGCTTTGATAATGCTGTACATCTAAATGTTGAGTAAAATCTTCATTCAGCATCCGATACAATGTGGCGGCAATGGCTTCCGCTCCTCCCGAATGAGTAAATTCCATTGCAGGTTTTCCGTAAGGGTCAGTACCTACTTTTACATCGGTCTGTATCACCCTGTCGAAGTCTTTGAACAGATTATTTACAGATATACCGTTCGATAATTTGCGAGATTCGATAAAATCCTGCTGCCTTTGGGTCGGCAGGATATTATCATTCTTACGTTGCAGGATAATCAGATCGCTTCCGACTTCTGTTCCTGCTTCCTCTGTAAACAAGTTATTGGGTAATCGGATGGCGGAAACGACATTGCAACTATTCATCAGGTGTTCACGAATCGGTTTATTCTGCTCCGAATTAAGAACTCCCTGTGAAGTGATAAAAGCTATCAATCCTCCCTCACGGGCAGCCATCACACTTTTAGTGAAAAAATAATTATGGATTGCCTTTGTAGATTGGCTCACTGCGGGTATCTCATGTTTGGATAGTAAAGGATCAAATACAGCAACATCGCCGAAAGGAATGTTCGAAGCGATTACATCATAATGCTGCGAGTATCGTCCTTCCATTTTTTCGTAACCTTCAATCCGTATTTTATCCTCTGGGTGGAGGTGTGAGAGAATCTTGCCTGTCAGCAGATCTTTTTCAAATCCTGTTACTTCTGCATCAGGAACAGTTTCTTTGAACGAGGATATAAACGCTCCGGTTCCCGCACTCGGTTCAAGAAAACGTTGAGGTTTGATGCCACTGTTATTCAGAGCGAGTGTCAAAGCATCAATAACGGGCTTGGGTGTATAGAAAGCGGTCAGCACCGAATTTTTAAGGGAGCTTACAGAGCGTTTGTATTCGGCATCATCTTTCGCTCCTTCCCGTAACACTTGATGTAATTCGGTTACAAGTGGGAACAAATCATGCTCCGAGGCTTTCCAATATTGTATATCTTCCTGTTTGGCGGCGGGATTCAACACGGCTTTTATCCCTCCAAAACCGGAATAGGCTGCCAATTTTATTTTTTCATCATCGGTAGCCTGCCTTTTCTCTTTATCGAGAGCAAAAGCAATGCGTATTGCCTCGATGTTATCCCGAAGATGGGCTTTTTTATTATAAGCCATTTTCGAGAAGTATTTGTATTTCACCAGTCAGTTCCGTGTAAAACTGATTGTACTCAGGTGTATCGGCGAAATCATCAGACAAGCTGTATTTCTGAATTGTACCCGTAAGGCAGGGTAATAGCTCCATTGCTATGCCTTCGGCTTGTGAGGGAGGTATTTCTTCGGAAAATTCTTCCCAAAGGATAGTTACAAGGGTTCGGTAGGTGGAGAAATATAAGCCTTCGTATAAGACCTTTGAAGAGGCTTCTTCTGCATAGTCATGGGTATGACCTGCTTTTATAGCTTGGCTATACGTCTCTGCTGCGGCATCACCACGTACAGCAATAAAGTTGTGGTCAGTTGCTTTGTCGGGATGTGTATCACGTAGATAAGATAATAGGGATAGTCGGAAATAAGACAGTTCTGTAACTGTCGTTTTAGTTTTTGTCGCCATATCATTGATTTTTTAGTGGTGAGAAATAGGATGGAAAAAAAAGGCATCCAGAGCCTTGCCCCGGATGCCACCACTAAAAAATCAATGTTAAACGACTATTCCGAATCGTAGAACAAAGACCTTTCAGTGGTAAAGATAGTGATTTTACTTAGAACGTTTCTTTTTGCCGTCACCTTTGCGTGGTGGAAATTCAAAGACTGTTTTGTAGTCCACATCAAATTTTACGATGGCATCAAAGGTACTTCCGGTCTTAGAGCTTACGAAACCTTTTATTAGTGCGGTTTTTCCGTTCATCAAAAGATCATTGAGTTGTCCGTCCGTCAATTCTTTTTTGGCAATGGAGCGGAATACGATCAGTCCACAACTTTCATCTTTACATTTTACCACTTTGGGATAAAATACCATCTGTCCGTTTTTACATTTTGGGCAAGGACAAGTATTGTGATTATCCGTGCGTTCAATGGTGGTAGAAAGCAGCTCCGTAGTTATCTGCGAGGCATAGACTTCTATTCCCTTGTGAAATGTAGCCGCATCCATCTTGCCTAAAGCAATTTTATTGAGGGCTTCCTCCCATTGACCTGTCATCGCTACATCGGCTATCTTTTTGTCCTTTACTGCCAGATAGACTACCAATCCTTTGTTGGTCGGAACAAGAGACTTTTTCTCTCTGACGATGTACTCACGGGAAAATAGTGTTTCGATAATGGATGCACGGGTGGCAGGTGTTCCGATACCGCATTCCTTCATCGCTTCACGTTGCTGTTCGTCCTCTACTTCTTTGCCTGCGGATTCCATCGAACTAAGCAAACTTGCCTCCGTATGCAATGGACGGGGTTTGGTCTGCTTTTCTTGAATCTCGCAATCACGAACAGAAAGATTATCTCCCTCCAGAAGAACAGGTAAAGTGGTGGAATCCTCTTCATCGTTTGGCTCGTCTTTAGCATCAAATACCGCCCTCCAGCCGGGGACGAGTGTAACGCTTCCTTTGCAGGAAAAGTGTACGCCATCGGCATCAAGTGATACGGTGGTGTTCTCTTTGATGCAACGTTCGCCAAAGGCTTCGAGCATACGTCCGGCAACCATATCGTAGATAAGCTGTTCGTCTTTGGATAAATTACTTGCTGATTCTTCTGTAATAATCAGCGCATGGTGGTCGGTCACTTTCTTATCGTCCACCGAACGGGTATTGAGCGTAGTGTCGAATCTGCCGTCTATGTATTTTCCGAAAAGAGAGTGTGCCCGCAGCGTAGCGATCAGGTGCGGTATTTCCTCCAGCACATCCTCGGAAATATAACGGCTGCCCGTTCGGGGATAGGAAATTTTCTTCGCTTCATACAGATTTTGTGCTATCGTCAGCGTCTTATCTGCCGAAAAACCATGCTCGCTGTTGGCTTCCTTTTGAAGTGTGGTAAGGTCGTACAGCAAAGGTGGTTCCTGCTTGACCTCCTTACGTTCTACGGCTGTAACCTGTATAGCTCCTGCGGCTTTTACCTTTGCCGTAACTTCTTCGGTACGAGTTCGGGTGTCGAATTTATCTACCGAATGAACGGAAAAAGTAGTAGCTTCTTTTTCTGTTTGTAATTTCAGCCGAAAATAGGTCTGTGGTTTGAAGTCTTTATTTTCCAGATAACGACTACAAATAATCGCCAGTGTTGGGGTTTGTACCCTGCCAAGTGACCAAACGCCATACCCTGCCGAGATAGAAAGAGCCTGACTACTATTGATCCCTACGAGCCAATCAGCAGTACTGCGGGCTTTCGCTGAAGCATACAGATTGTCGTATTCTGCTCCGAGGCGAAGTGTTTTAAAGCCGTCTTTGATGGCTCGGTCTGTTAGCGAACTGATCCATAATCGCTGAAATGGGACAGTACAACACAGATAATCATAGATATATCGGAAAATCAATTCGCCCTCGCGTCCGGCATCGGCACAATTTATGATCTCATCTGCCTTAGAGAATAGCTCCTTGATTACTTTGAGTTGTTTCATCACACCGGGATCGTTCTTGTACTCCTTACCCTCTTTAACTTGTCGGGGCAATAGTTTAAATTCTTTTGGGAGTATCGGCAGGTTCTCTTTCTGAAATCCTGTGATACCATAATGTTCCGGCATGGCGAGTCCGACCAAATGCCCGAAAGCCCATGTAACGGCATATCCGTTACCTTCCATATAGCCCTCTTTTTTATTATTTGCTCCAACTATGGCTGCTATACTTTTTGCCACAGAGGGTTTTTCTGCTATTATTATTTTCATTTTAACATTGATTTTTTAGTGGTTGATGATAAAAACTACATTTTTCGCCCTTTACTTTTCTTGGGAGCGGCAGGAGATTGTTTTTGTTCCTGTTGCTGTTTTTGCTCCTTCTTTTCGACTTGTTTGACGGTGGGTTGTGTCTGTCCTTGTTTTAGCGGCTCTTTGGAATGTTTGGTCGCTTCGTTGGTCTTACCTTCGTTATTTACAGCCACTTGTGTTCTGCTTTCAGCAGCAGGAGTAACTTTCTGAGAATCCTTAGCCGCTTGCTTCGCTTCGATTGCTCGTACTTGATCGGGATGCTTAGAGGTATGGCGGACTTTATCTCTGTTTTCGTCAACCCATACCCATGCATTATATTTCTGTCCTTTCTGATCGGTAGCTTCTACCTTTTGTGCACCTGAAGCATCTGTTTGTTGTTGCTTCGGACGGGATTGCATACCCTCAACAAAGATTGGTTCTTTATTACACAGCTTGGTAAACTCTTCTTTACTAAGCTGTACGCCACCTTGCTTAGAATAAATCCATACCTCATCAACTTTACGGGCTTTGGGTAATGGCTTTTCCTGTGCTTGTCCCTGTTTGGCTTGTCGCTGCTCCTTATGCTGTTGCCGTTGTTCGTCACTGAACTTAAAATCGAAGTTTTTATTGACTGCATTGAACTGCACAAAACGATCTATCTTCTGTGGTTCTTCTCCGGGCTTCACTTTTTTATCCATGCCCTCAACCCATACAGCTTTACCCTCTCTCAATCCTTGTTGCTGTTCAGGAGAAAGAGGAGCATTCTTCAAGGTCTGCGGGATATTGATTTCAGAGATAGGGACAGCTTCGAGTCGATTCGTCATTTTGTCGAGAGATACAAGCGAGGGGATTTTCTCACCTCCGGCTACGGGTTCAAGTTCGTAGACTCGTGCTCCGTGCCCTGTTTTTTGGAGTTGCTCTTTGTCCTGCTCGGAAAAAGCTATTCCCATGAATGGTTTGTCAAAATCGGGTTGTTCCTGCTTGGGATGGGTTACCAACTTGATACTTCCATCCGCCTGTGGTTCTAATGATAAACGAGCTTGCATCGGGAACTCATTGCCGTCAATAGTAGGTTTGATATCGACCAATCCCGGAGACTTGTGTCCGTAAACCATCGCTTTGAGGGCATCCTGCAATTTGTCACCCGAAAGTCCCAACTTCTCAGTCTCTTTCCAATTGAGTTTGTTGAGGTCTAAAGGCTGAAACTTACCTGTAAGCTCAATATGTATCTTTACCTTACCATCAAATTTAAGGCGATACGGATCGAGGGCTTTGTCGGTGTGGTCGATACGGATAAGTTTGTCGAGAAAAGCCGCTATTTTATCTATGGCTGACACCCCGACGGCATACACACCCGTATGTGACGGGTGATTGAACTGTGCCGACATCTTCTTGAAGAAATTTTCCAGAAAGTTACTGTTGGTATCGACCTTCAAAAATTGGTCGGCATTCTCTTTGGTGGGTTCAACGGTTTTGAGTTTACCGTCCTGCTCCCCTGTGATGACTTTGAGTTTGCCATCTTCGCCTTGGGTCAATAAGACTTTAGGCTCTTCGGATTTTACTTTGTTTTGATCCATAATAAATGATATTTTTATTCTGCATTAACATTAATACAAAGCGAAAATACATCTTACTAATGGACTGATTGCAAGGTTTTAAAGAGGTGGATGCTTGTGTCTGTGCTTGTCTATGGATGGTTTTAGAAAGGTTCTTATTTATCGACCTGTTTCATTATCTAAATAGCGAAAGAACTGTATATTTGTAATTGTTATTTTTAGGATATCATTAAAAGAAGTTGTAGCAGATTTAGAGAAAGAGAACGAAGATGATTTATGATAATTATTATCTTTGCCCCGAATAAAAAATAAAAAACAATGAAAAATTTAGTAGAAAACATCAACTCCCTAATTGCAGACTTCCAAAAAGATGCATCGTTACAAGTAGAAAGCGGAAACAAAGCAGCAGGAACTCGTGCCAGAAAAACATCTTTAGCAATAGAAAAAGCATTGAAAGAATTTCGTAAAGCATCTATTGAAGCTGCAAAATAAGATTCTATATTTAAGGAATATAAAAAGCCGAATAATATTTTCAATTATCCGGCTTTCTTATTTTTGATAAAACCTATTCTTCTTTCGGCAGGAGATGGCAAAGGTCGGGATCGTCCTTGATACGTTGCAATTCCTCAACTACAATCTGTTTAGCTTCGGCTTTGATGCGATCATAGTTTTCCTTTATCATTTCCTTCATTCGGTCTACACCATTCTCATCTACAAAGTTGGTGATAACAGGTATCTTCTTGTATTCCTTTGTTTCGGCTGAAACCCGCTCGTTATCTACCACAATTTCGCAGTGAAAAATCTTTTGCTCTATCCGCTCGTCGAAGTTATCCGCTATCGCACCCACAAACATACCCTGTGTCAGATTGGATATTTTGGATGCTGGTATCAAGCTATCCATTTGGGTAGAAATGGAAGTCGATTTATCGTTGCGGTTGATGGTCATAGACTGGCGTTTCTGTAATACTTTTCCGAATCGGTCAGACAAGGTTTTTGCTGTATCTCCGACCACCTGCCCCGAAAATATATTACCTACTGTGTTCATTACTACGGCAGCCTCCTTGTCTCCATAATCACGCTTTAGCTGCGAAAAATCTTGAAAACCTAACAAGACAGCAACCTTGTTACTTCGGGCAGTGGCTATCAAGTTATCCAATCCTTTGAAATAAATTGTCGGTAACTCATCAATGATAACCGATGATTTGAGTTGCCCCTTCTTATTTATGAGTTTCACAATACGACTATTATACAATCCAAGTGCCGCTCCATAGATGTTTTGTCTGTCAGGATTGTTACCTACTACCAATATTTTCGGGTCATCGGGATTGTTGATATCTAAGGTAAATTCATCGCCCGACATCACCCAATATAATTGCGGGCTAATCATACGAGAAAGAGGTATTTTAGCACTCGCAATCTGCCCCTGAAGCTGGTCAGCAGCTCCAGATTTCCACGCATCCATAAAGGGAGAAAGGTAGTTTTCGAGGTCTGGGTACGAAGTCAGAATCGGAAAAATATCTTCATAACTTTTGTTCAAAAATTCTATGGCATGAGGAAAAGTACAGTATTTACCATCCTTGTAGATTCGCAAATACCATATAATGGCAGCAAAAAGGATAATCGGAGATTCTACAAAGAAGTCTCCTTGTTTTTGCACCCACGTCCGGTTCAAATTTAACATTATGGTGTATGCACTCTCATAAGCATCTGAAATATCATCCATAAATGACGGGTTAATTGGATTGCAACGGTGGCTACGACTTGGATCATCAAAGTTTATCACATAAAAGGTCGGTACTTTCTTATAACCTTCTCTATTGTTTAACAGATGGTTATAAGCAATAGTCGAAAGGTCTGGAAACTTGAAATCGTAAATATAGCCCGTATAGCCTTTCTCAATCTGCTGTTTGATGAACTGATTTACAACGGCGTATGACTTACCCGAACCAGGAGTACCCAACACAATAGCCGCACGAAACGGGTTTACTACGTTTATCCAACCTTTCCACTGCTTTTTTTTGTACCAAAACTTTGTGGGCAGGTTTATCGAATAATCATTTACCATCAACTTGGTTTCCTGCATAAACGATTCGTTTTCGTTATTGAACGGATCGTCCATCAGATTGTTTTTGAGTAAGCGACTCATCCATGTACCCGCCATCAAAAGCAATATATATCCTACTGCAATGGTAAAAATATAAAAGCCTGCATTGGCTATTTTGGGAAGAGGCAGATAAAGAAGCCACCAGTTCAGAAAGAAAAATACAAAACCAAAAATAAGACATACATAGATATGATTCCATGTAATCTTTTCCTCCTTCACTCCCTTTGTCCCCAAACAGGACAGGGCAAGGAATACCACGGCAAAGATTTTCGTCCACAATATAGAATTGAACAAACCTGCGGTACGGTTAAAATTCATTAGAATTTTATCTACTACCCCGATATTAATTCCCCACTCGTGTATTGCCTGATAACAGAACCAATAAATATTCATCAGAACGAACAAAATACTGATCGCCCTCATAAACTCCATGACTTTAGCAAGTCCTCTTAAATCATCCTCATTTTGCATAATTGTTATTTTTAAATTGTTAGAATTCTAAATTTTATAGCTGCCTGCCGTATCTGCGTTTCTTCTTTTTCTTACGCTTTAGGCTTGGCTGTTTGTTGTCTGCCCCCTCGACTTCGGGAGTAAAGACAGAGAATAAGCTCCCCACAGCATCGCCCGTCTCGGAGTGAGCCGATTGCGGTTGTGGATGCTTGTTGGTAGTAGGCTCGGCACTTTGATTTGTAGCAATGGATGGTTTTGGCGTTTGCATATCCTCACGAGGTGAATTATCTGCAAAGCGTTCATTGAGAACATTTGCCGAAAACTCCTTACCCAAACGAGAACCGTTAAGAACCACTCGCTGGTTATGGTCAATAAATGTAGCCCCATAGATGCGTCCTTCATCGTTGCGTCGTAACACAAGATCGATACCTTTCTCCCGCAAAGCCGCTCGGAACTCGCTCTCTGTGCGGGTACTTGCAAAGGACGCAGAAACAGTAGCACGGGTTTGTTTGGCTATGCCGTTTACCTTGATTGTTTCTTTTGACTTCTCAAATCGTTTTTCCAATCTATCCAAACCGTGTTCCTTACCAAACAGAGAGGATTTTAAAGGTGTACCGACACGATTGCCATCACTGTCCAATGCCGAATAGACCAATCCCCGATACGCTTTACCTTTGTTTTCTCCTTTTATTTCCTCTACTCCTATATTATATAAGGAAAGTAAAGCACGATATTCTCCCAAAGTCTGAAAAGAATACATTTCAGAGAGCGGTTTTATGATGTTTGCCACCTGTTTTTTTAAGTTCCCCTGGCTAACGTCTATTGGAGCAAGTTGCCATGCCTCGCCCTGATTCTTTTCTTTTGAGTGCAGACCGTACTTTTGTTCTAAAGAATCGGTGATCTTTCTGCTGCGTTCGTAATTTTTGCTGTCGCTGATTATTGAGCCATCCGTGCGTACACGGGTCGAAACAATGTGTATATGCTCCCTGCCAATGTCCTCATGTTTGAAAATCATATAGGGTTGTCCGCCATACCCGAACCGCTCCATATACTCACGCCCGATGTCGGCAAGTTGCTGATCGGTCAGCTTATCGTCCGGATGTGGATTGAGTGAGATATGGATAACAGGCTTCGATGTGCGAATATGCGAGGGCATAAATCGCTCGAAATCTTCCATACAAGAGGCAACATTGAACACACCATCATTAGGTTCAATGACCAGATTGGTAGCCAAAACTTTACCTAAACCCTCATTTACTTTCTCTTGATTGTAGGAAAGTGCACCATACAAACTGCTTCCGTGACTAAATTTTGCAACCATTTTTAGAGATGTTTAGCCTTAAATTGTTCGCATAGTTGCATCACTTCCCGTCCAATTCCTGCCAGTTCAATAGTTGCATTTTCCAATTTATAGAGCAATGCCAATGCTTTTTTCTCTCCAAAATTGGAATGTAATTCCTTTACAACTTGATTATAATTGACTCCGATACTTCGTATTTGTCCGTGTAGAGCAGTGAGCTTTGCAATAAATTCTACTGCTGAAGCATCGGTTTTCACTACACGAAATTCATCCCCAAAGATGCGGGCAGCGATAAAACCGGATAAGGATTGTACGCCTGACTGTTCATACAAGGCTAAAAAATCGACGTGTTGCTGATCTGTCAGGTTCACAGTCAGTCGATGCTTTGCCGGATCGTTCTTCGGGGGTCTGCCCCCTTTTCCCCGATTATGGGGACTTCTTCTTTCTTCGTTCATAACATGATTTTTTTAGTGGTTTATGAACGCTACGGACGGTTCAATCCGTCTTCATTTTTCCCGACTCCGGAGAGGAAAATACCCCTCTGGAAGAGCAAGGGTTGTGTGCTGCAAAATTCATTTTGCGATGCACTCAACATACCTTGCTATTTGCCCAAATGCAAATACTTTTTGCCCATAAAGGGCATCATCCTATCCCGAAAAATTCGGGATATAAGCCTGATTTATATCAGGCATTTTTTGAATGTCGGAACAAAATTAAAAACCGATATGAATCCTCTTTGACGTTTCATGCAGCAAAGTTATAACCTAAAATAATCAATTGAAAATCAATAAATATAGACAACCATAGACACAAGCTGCCACCTCTCGAAAACATAGTGTAAGTATGAAAAAGATAGATTTTATTTGCTGTCAGAAAATCTTTGAATATCTGTTTTTGTAAATCTTTTCTTATGTAAATTCTAAGAAAAATGAGAAGTCTAGAAGTCGATTATGTACAGTCTTAAAACAGTAATGTCGTACAGAAGTAGCGTATCACTTTTTCAAAAAAGAAGAAAGTCGAAAAAGAAAATATTGAGATAGAAACAAAAGCAATAATTGAAAAAAGTATTACAACGAAACAATAGTTATCCGGAGCAATAAAAAAATAATTGGCTAGAGAAGTATCGCAGTAGGGATACGAACAAATAAATATTTGAAAACTAAAATAATTGATGTTATGAAAAAGGATGAAAGTAAAAATGAAGTTAAGTATGTGGCATTCAGTACACAAAAAGGAGGAGCAGGAAAAACTACTCTTACAGTTTTGATAGCTTCTTATCTTCATTATGTAAAGGGATACAATGTAGCAGTGATAGACTGCGACTATCCGCAACACTCAATTTCTCAAATGCGGGAACGGGATTTTAAAATGTGCGAAAACGATGAGTATTACAAAGGGATGCTGTATGAACAGTTTATCCGTTTGGATCAAAAGAAAGCATATCCCGTAATTGAGAGCAGTACAGAAAAGGCATTAAATGATGCCGATGCACTTTGTGGGAACGCTGAATATGATTTTGTGTTCTTCGATTTGCCCGGAACGATGAACAATCGTGATTTAGTCTTAGCTCTTGCCAGTATGGATTATATTATCGGTCCCATTGCTGCCGACCGTGTGGTGATGGAAAGTACCCTTAACTATATGATAGCAGTGAGAGATAATATTCTCAACTCCGGCAAATCGAATATCAAAGCCATGCGTTTGCTCTGGAATATGGTCGATGGTAGAGAAAAGTCCGAATTATATGAGGTTTATGAGGGAGTAATCAAAGAACTAGGATTCTCTGTGCTCCAGACCTTTATCCCTGATAGTAAGCGTTTCCGCAAGGAGCAATCTATCAGTCATAAAGCACTGTTCCGTTCAACCTTATTTCCTGCGGATAAATCACTGGTCAAGGGCAGCAATATAGATGCTCTTAGTGATGAAATGCTGGAGTTGCTAAAATAATGTGCCATGGCTAAGAAAGTAGATACATCGACGTTTGATCCCGATTTTATTATCGGTCAGATCAAGCCTGATAACCGGGATATTCTGCTCCCATCGGAATCAGAGCCAATATTGGAAGAAAAGATTTTGCCCGAACAAGAAGGTATCGCTAACCATCCACCTCAAGAGGTAAGAGAATCACCCTCTCGTCGTAAGCGGGGGCAACAATCGGCAGGCTTCAAAGAAACATTTCTGAAACGCAACGAAATCAAAACTCGGCAGTGTGTTTATATCAGTCATCGTGTGCATTCACTTATTGTAAGATTGGTACGAACATTAGTTGAATCGGGAAATGAAGTAACACTTGGTGGCTACATAGACACTGTACTGGAGGAACATCTCAATCAGAATAAAGAAGAAATAAACCAACTCTACCGCCAAGAACGTGGCGATCTGATATAAATCAAAAAGAAAAAATATGGTAAAGAAAAGAAAACGTATCGTTTCTCCCGACCAATATAAAAAAAGATTTTTTAGAGAAACGTCAATAGCTGCACGAAGCGGAAAAACGGTTTATATCTGTAAAGAGCATCACGAGAGAATCATTAAGATACTCCACGTCATCGCCAAGAATGATGTTTCCCTATTCAGTTACATCTACAATGTTTTGGAACATCATTTCACTACTTATCAGGAAGATATAACTGAACTGTATGATAATAATATCGAAAAAGTATTTTAAACTAAAAGAAAACAATATGAAAAGGAGAAGAAAAATTAATCGAAAAGTTACTCTTGTTGAAACTTCTAACGTAGTAACTCCAATAGCGGTCCAACAATATGAAGCTTGTTTTTTTAGAGAAATCCAAAATAGAACCAGAGATAGAAAAGTAGTCTACATCCGAAAAGAGTTCCACGAACGAATTATGAAGATTGTACAAGTTATCGGCGAAAACGATTACACCTTGTTCGATTATCTTGATAACATATTGGAACTCCATTTTGATACTTATCAAAACGAGATTACCGAACTGTATCGCAAAAAGAACACGGATATATTTTAGCCATGAAACAATACATTATATCAGCCATCGTGCTGTACGCATTGTTTGTTGTCCTTTACTTGCTTCGGGAGCGGATGCTGAAACGAAGAAAGAATGCGATGAAAAAGCCTGCTTTCAACCCATTTCATGCAGCACCAAAAGAAGATATTATCGGCAAAAGTAAATTTGACCTGAGACAATCGAGGACAGAAGCTACCACTCTGATTAATAACGAAAAAGAGAAAGAAAATGCTTCTATATTTGTCGAGAAAGAAGAAAAAAAGACCTCGGCAGCAATCCCTTTGGATAAACTCGATGAAGTTTTTTCGACAGACAATAGAACGGAAGATAATTCGGATGAAATCAATTTAGAGATTGAGAACACTCCCCCCGAATTTGAGACTGACAATGATTCTGACGAAATAGACGAAGAGGAAACAGAAGATGCAGATACCGAAGGGAGAGCCGGGGTTTCAATGGCGTTGGGACTTGACTTCAATAATTTGGCGAGTATGGTGCGAACGGTAGAGACTCCCGACAATGCAACATCCGAAGAAAAAGAAGAAGCCGGACGGGTATTAGTCGAGATACGAAAGACCGATATGTTTGAACAGGTTGTATCGGGTGAACCTAAAAAGAAAGTGGTCGTATCCTTACTTATGGATGACTATTTCGCTGCCTTTCATCGCAAACAACAAGACGCTGGAGAATTGGAGGAACCGACAGTCAGAGCACCTAAAGAGTTTGATGTACGCGGATTTGCGTAAAGTAGCTAACAATTAAAACAAAAGAGTATGAAGCAAAAAGACTATGGCTAGCGTGAATGTGCGTCAGCCAAACAAAAGGGTCTGCGACCCCCACTAAAAAATCAAAGTTAAACAACATTATTCATTCAGTACAGGGGACTATTCCACCCCCTGTACTATTATCAAAAATCGTATGACAAAGAAAAAATTTCTTCTGTCAGCAGCCTTTATCATGGTTGCTGTATCATCTGTATTCGCACAAGGTAACGGTATCGGAGGTATTACCGAAGCCACCAATATGGTGACTTCGTATTTCGATCCGGGCACAAAACTCATCTACGCCATCGGTGCAGTTGTAGGACTCATCGGAGGAATCAAAGTCTATAATAAATTCTCTTCAGGTGATCCGGACACCTCTAAAACTGCTGCTTCGTGGTTTGGAGCGTGTATCTTTCTGATTGTTGCCGCCACTATTCTACGCTCTTTCTTCCTGTAAGGGTCTCAGACCCCTTTATTATTCATTAAATACGAATAAGAAAAATGGAGTATAATATTAACAAAGGCATTGGCAAGAGCGTGGAATTTAAGGGTTTGAAAGCACAATATCTTTTCATCTTCGCAGGTGGTCTACTGGCTGTATTCATCGTATTTGTTGTGATGTATATGGCCGGAGTAGATCAGTGGGTATGCATCGGTTCCGGTGTTATCGCTGCTTCTGCACTGGTATGGCTGACTTTCAACCTGAATGCGAAATACGGAGAACACGGACTCATGAAGTTGCTCGCCAAACGGCAACATCCCCGTTTTCTGATCAACCGTAAAAATTCCCGTCGCTTGTTCCAATACCCCAAAAAGAAGGAGGTACGGAATGCGTAATACACTAAAAGCAGCTACCATCGAAAGTAAGTTTCCCTTGCTTTCAGTTGAACATGACTGCATCATCAGCAAAGATGCGGATATAACGGTAGCTTACCGTGTCGATCTGCCGGAGCTGTTCACTGTTACGGGTAGCGAATACGAAGCCATACACTCAGCTTGGACGAAAGCGATCAAGGTATTGCCCGACTACTCGGTTATTCACAAACAGGATTGGTTTGTCAAAGAGAACTACAAACCCTCAACCGATAAGGAGAACATGAGTTTTCTATCCCGCTCATTTGAGCGTCACTTCAACGAACGTCCTTTTCTGAACCATACTTGCTTTTTGTTTTTGACCAAAACGACAAAGGATCGGATGCGGATGCAAAGCAATTTTTCATCGCTCTGTCGAGGGTATATCATCCCCAAAGAGGTCAATAAAGAGATGGCAGTATGCTTTTTGGAAGCAGTCGGACAGTTCGAGCGTATCTTAAACGATTCGGGATTTATTACCCTGACACGTATTGCTTCAGACGAAATAACGGGAACGGAAAAAGAAGCAGGGCTGATTGAAAAATACTTTGCCCTCTCATTGGAAGATACCACTTGTCTGGAGGATCTGGAGTTAGGAGCGGACGGGCTACGCATTGGAGATAAAACGGTATGCCTGCATACCATTTCCGATGTGGAAGATTTACCGGGAACAATCGGAACAGATATGCGATACGAAAAGCTATCTACGGATCGGAGTGATTGCCGTTTGTCGTTTGCCTCGCCTGTGGGATTGCTCTTATCCTGTGACCATGTATATAATCAGTACATATTTCTGGACGATTCGGCAGAGAACCTGCGGCAGTTTGAAAAATCTGCCCGTAATATGCAATCGTTATCGAAGTACAGTCGTGGAAACCAAATAAATAAAGAGTGGATCGACAAGTACCTGAACGAAGCCCATAGTTTCGGATTGACTTCTGTTCGGGCACACTTCAATGTAATGGCATGGTCTGACGATGCGGAAGAACTCAAAAATATCCGTAACGATGTCGGCTCACAATTGGCTCTCATGGAGTGCAAGCCCCGCCACAACACAGTGGATGTCGCTACACTCTATTGGGCTGCGATGCCGGGCAATGCGGGTGATTTTCCGAGTGAAGAAAGTTTCTACACGTTTATAGAACCTGCTTTGTGTTTCTTCACAGAGGAAACGAACTACAAATCTTCTCCTTCACCTTTTGGTATCAAGATGTGTGATCGGGTTTCTGGGAAACCCATCCATGTGGATATTTCCGACCTGCCCATGAAGCAGGGAATTATCACGAACCGCAACAAGTTTATCTTGGGGCCTTCGGGTAGTGGTAAGTCTTTTTTTACCAATCATATGTGTCGCCAATATTGGGAACAAGGTACTCATATCGTGCTTGTGGATACGGGAAACAGCTATCAGGGATTGTGTAATTTCATCAACCGCCGTACCAATGGAGAAGATGGGGTGTATTTTACATATACTGAAAAAAATCCCATCTCATTTAATCCTTTTTATACCGACGATGGGGTCTTTGATATCGAGAAAAGAGAAAGTATCAAAACCCTGATAATGACTTTGTGGAAGCGAGATAATGAACCACCCACACGCTCAGAGGAGGTTGCTTTGTCCAATGCGGTCAGTCTGTACATAGAACGTATAACGATTGATGAATCGGTTATACCCTCCTTCAACTCGTTCTACGAATTTGTCAAACTGGACTATGCTGCTATCCTTGATGCCAAACGTGTCCGGGAGAAAGATTTCGACCTTGCCAACTTCCTCAATGTGCTTGAACCCTATTACAAGGGTGGCGAATATGACTTCCTGCTGAACTCTGAAAAACAACTCGATTTACTATCTAAACGATTCATAGTCTTTGAAATAGATGCGATTAAAGATCACAAAATTTTGTTCCCGATTGTAACGATTATTGTTATGGAAGTTTTCATCAATAAGATGCGTCGTTTACAGGGCATCAGAAAGATGATATTAATCGAGGAAGCGTGGAAAGCGATAGCTAAAGAAGGTATGGCAGAGTATATTAAGTACCTTTTTAAGACCGTTCGAAAGTTCTTCGGCGAGGCAATCGTTGTCACTCAGGAAGTGGACGATATTATCGCTTCGCCTATTGTGAAAGAGAGTATTATCAACAACAGCGACTGTAAAATTCTCTTAGACCAACGTAAATACATGAACAAATTTGATAGCATCCAAGCTTTGTTAGGGCTGACCGAAAAAGAAAAAAGTCAGGTGTTATCCATCAATATGTCCAACAATCCGAACCGAAAATACAAAGAAGTCTGGTTCGGATTGGGCGGTGTTCAGTCGGCTGTATATGCCACTGAAGTGAGTCTGGAAGAGTATTTTACGTTCACAACGGAAGAAACGGAGAAGCTGGAGGTTGCTCGGAAAACCGAAGAGTTGGATGGTAATATTGAGTTGGCTATAAAACAAATAGCTGAAAGTAAACGCAAGTAAAAAACGAAAAGCTATGTTCAGTTCAAGTAATATAACCGATCCTTGTTCCACTTCTACAGACTTTTCCATGCGGGAGATTACGGGGCGTTGGGTAAGTAGAGACGGTGCACCTGCGATAAACATATACCGCAACATCTCCCGAAAAAAGGGAGGCATCCGCCTCTGTCTTACATACAACAACCCGCTGGTAGTCTGTGATTGTACGGTCTACAACGTATTCGGTCTGCATTACATTGAACTGTACGAGCGTATCGAGATTGCTTATGACCGGGAGCAAGAGATCCTGCACCTTTCCGCTTTCGGAGAGTATGTCCGGGAGGAGGGTTAGCTCATTTGGGGCTACCTTCGACCTTCGGACGGTAAAACGAGTAATAACAATTAAAAATAACGAATATGAAGAAAATACTTTTCTGCCTTGTGGCACTCATGGGACTGTGCACCTATCAGGTAAAAGCACAATGGACGGTGATCGATCCCTCGAATCTGGCACAAAATATTATGACTGTTTCCAAAACAGCCACAACAGCCAGTAATGTGATTAACTCTTTCAAGGAGATGCAAAAAATCTACGATCAGGGAAAACAGTATTATGACAAATTAGAATCGGTACACAATCTGATCAAAGATGCCCGCAAAGTGAAAGAAACAGTAGAGCTAGTCAGCGAAATATCGCAGATCTATTCTACCAACTTCAACAAGATGCTATCCGATAGGAATTTTAGCGTCAACGAATTGGAAGCCATATCGAACGGATATGCCAAGCTATTGAATGAAAGTGGTAATCTGCTTGCGGATATAAAGAATGTCGTTTCCCTCTCCAACGGACTTTCGATGACCGATGCCGAGCGTATGTCAATCATAGATGATATACACGCCAAGATGCTAGAGCATCGCAACCTTGTCCGCTACTTTTCCAAGAAAAGCATTTCGGTGTCTTTTATCCGTAGTCAGGAAAAAGGAGATATGGAGCGAGTTAAAAGTTTGTATGGTAATCCATCCGATAGATATTGGTAATCATGACACTGCTTGCAATAGATTTCGACAATCTGCATCAGCTTCTGAGGAATCTGCATCAGGATATGATGCCCCTTTGTGGTGATATGGTCGGTGTTGCTAAAGGAATAGCCGGACTCGGTGCACTCTTTTATGTAGCTTCCCGTGTATGGCAAGCTTTGGCACGGGCAGAACCGATAGATGTATATCCACTGCTCAGACCTTTTGTCATCGGACTCTGCATTATGTTCTTTCCGACTTTTGTACTTGGTACTATCAACGCCGTTATGTCTCCTGTCGTAAAAGGAACACATACCATATTGGAAACACAAATGACAGATGTACATGGTTTGCAAGCCGAGAAAGAGCGATTGGAATACGATGCACGGCTGCGTGAAGGAAAAGCATGGCTGGTCGATGACGAGGTGTACGACCAAAAGATGAAAGATCTCGGAATTACGGATGCTGCCGAAATGATCTCCATGTGGGGAGAACGAACCTGGTACGATATGAAAGTGTGGTTCCGCCAACTGATCCGGGATTTCTTCGAACTGCTGTTCAATGCCGCAGCCCTTACCATTGATACCCTGCGAACGTTTTTCCTTGTGGTCCTGTCAATATTAGGACCTCTTGCCTTCGCCCTCTCTATTTATGACGGTTTTCAATCCACGCTGACCAATTGGATTTCCCGCTACATTTCTATCTACTTGTGGCTACCCATTGCCGACCTATTCTCGGCACTACTCTCCAAGATTCAGGCACTTATGCTGCAAATGGATATAGATATGTTGAGAGATCCGTCCTATGTACCGGATGCCAGTAACGGTGTATATATTATTTTCTTCATCATCGGCATTATCGGATATTTTTCTATTCCGAGTGTGGCGGGTTGGGTTATTCAGGCAGGTGGCGGTAGTGCTACCCGTGGAGTAAACACAATGGCGAGCAAAGGGGCTGCAATGGCAGGAGGTGTTGCCGGAGCTGCGGCAGGGAATGTCGCCGGTCGCCTGATGGGTAAGGAATAATGAGTCACACTGTATTCATTTATTAATTCAAAATAAAACGAACAAATGGAGTTCAAGAGTTTAAAAAATATAGAAACATCATTTAGACAGATACGCCTGTTTGGCATTGTCTTTGTCTGTATGTGTGCCGCCATTACGGGTTACTCGGTATGGTCGTCGTACAACTTTGCCGAAGCACAACGCCAGCGTATTTATGTATTGGACGGTGGCAAGTCCTTAATGCTTGCCTTGT